>TARA_R110002012_G_scaffold18824_5_pt1 | contig 25091 bp, 12 predicted proteins | sample TARA_R110002012 | Tara Oceans TARA_R110002012 (sample SAMEA4396515) | marine metagenome | biome: Westerlies Biome; feature: [DCM] deep chlorophyll maximum layer (ENVO:01000326); material: water (ENVO:00002006), including particulate matter (ENVO:01000060) such as... | depth 40 m | reverse complement strand
GGAATACGAATGAAGCCTTCCATAAGGCAACCGGCTGTTCGAGCGTTTCCGAGACCAATACCGAGAAGTTGTGTTCCACCTGTAGCGATTGCACTTGAATCTGTGGAATCCCACGTTCCATCACTGTGGAGGAAATAAAGCTCGCCAATAGTCAAGGTGTCATCAGCACCAGGGCTGTAGCGCATCACACGGCCACCACCCTCACCACTGGCAAGTTGGTTTTCAAAAGTGACTGTGTTGTAGTTGTTGACAACATTGATCGCCGTCATTGGTGTTGCATCGAAAACACCCAACTTACCGCTTGTGTTGGTCACGGATTGAACACCAGCACCAAGAGTAACGTTTACTTGGCCATCAGTTGCGTGCTCACCTTCGATAACCAAGCCAGCAGTTAGTGCTGTGTTTGTTCCATCACTTTCGGCTACAAAGAATGAGAGCTTACCCGCCTCATCCGTGTTGTCTGCTTCTGAGACTTCAGCAACAATCTTTGCAAACGAGGTTTGTACTTGAGTCGAATCGTCACCGATAAACTCAATCACACCAATGTCGTCACCGTCTGCACCAGCAGCGCCCTTGTCTTTGACAAACTTAATCCGCGCACCATTCGCATCGTTTACTGTGTTCTTGATGATAACGTCGCCTGCAGGCTCAATCTCAACATCACCATCAACATCGAATCTCAAATGTGCCGCAGCACCTCCACTGTCAGTGGTTGTAATGGTTGTTGCGCCGGCAGCACCAACGGCAATAGTTGTATTGTCCCCGGCATCAGCAGAACTAACCATTTTGATATCAGGACCGCCATCAGCAATGGCCATGAAGATGCCCTGATTGAAATCTGCACCCGTCGCTGTAAGGTCCAAAGCCCGAGCAGTTGACCCTCCAGGCGTCCCTCCGGTAACGACTACTTCGATACCTTTAGCCAATGTGGTTCCTGCATCAGCAGCATGAACCAAGGTTGGAGTAACCTTCATACCAGTCATGGTATTTGTGCCGTTGGTAGCAGACGTATTGTCCATGTCGAGATTGATCCCGATCATGGAGTTGTTGGTAGTGCTCCCACCGGTTTTATCTATGTCGATATCTAAACCAACGATAGAAGATGCGTCCGTTACCGCGAAATCTTGGTCGATTACGATGCTGTTCGTTGAAGTAGAGGTGAACGTAGCGCGACGTGTTTCATCAATCTTCAACGCTTCTACAAGACTGGAAGAGTCATTAACAGAAAGCTTAAATTGACCTTTCGTGTCATCTGCAGAACCACTGTGACTTATTTCAATCTGGCCGAGGGCGTTATTATCGTGGTCTTCAAAGATGAGCTTGGACTCACAACCACCAGCAGTGTTTTCCGCAGTGTTGTTCTTGAGCGTAATATACGGTTGGTCATCAGTGATTTGGAGCTTCGTACCTGGATCCGTATCATCGATACCTACATTACCATTAGTGTGCAAACGCAACCGTTCAGTCGCGGCATCCGTACCATTCAGCTTAGTGAAAAACTGCATGGCCGATGAGCCGGTACCATCTCCGTCACCCGCCTTAAGTATAAGGTTACCACCATTAAGGTTGGCGCTACCTGTTGGAGCAGACCCTGCAGCGATAGTTAGGTTTCTACCTGCTGTTCCTACACCTGTTGTTTCGACTTTGATCTCACCTACACCTGTGTTGGCCAAAGTGATATCACGACCATTAACCGCGAGGTCACCACCAATGGTTACATTGTCATTGGTGTCCATCGTAATTGTAGCGCCACCATCGGACGCTTGGATTATGTTACCACCAACCGTCAGGTTGTTTCCGATAGTTACATTATCGCTGGTATCCATGGTGATAGTGGCACCACCATCGGATGCTTGAATCACATTGGCACCAACTTTTAGGAAGCCTGTTGTCTCTGCAACCGAGGTAGCCGTGCGGCCAAGTACAACATCAATCGAACCTGAACCGGTAGCACCCTCAAGGAGTTTTGCACCAGTTTGTACGGATCCCGCAGTAGCAACTTGGAGCAATAGCTCCCCACCTTCAGCGCCATCTGTAGGATCTTCAATCTTCGCTTTAATACGTGCAAACGATTCTTCCGTTGGTGAACCCGCACCATTAAAACCCCGGAAGTCGAGTTCAGCAATCTCGTCACCGTCAGCACCTGCAGCACCTGAGCCACCCTTGTTTTTAATAAAACGGATGCGCGCAGAGTTCGTGTCATTTCGGTTGTTTACAAGCTTAACTGTAGGGTCGTCTTCGTCAGCGCTGGTGAAGGTGGCTGTGGCGCCATTCACTGCAAGCTCGCCTGCTACCGTTAGTGTTGACCCGTCAAATGTCAGGTTCGCTTCACCGTTCATGGCATCCGCACTTGTAGCGGTCAAGACGCGATTATCCGCACCATTAGTCATGAAGTCTGAGACATCGACACTTACGGCAGATCCTGCGACATCGATACCTGTGCCTGCACCAACATTCAACGTAACTGTACCGGCTGTACCGCCACCAGTAAGTCCATCACCTGCAGTAACACCTTCGATGTCACCAGCCGCACCAGGCCCAAGATCAGTAAAGATTGTGTTGTTCATTCGCCTGATCTCCAGTTGAGCACCAATCGATCAAGTGTCGCTGTACTAGCGTTTAGCTTAATTCCTACCCACAAGTTTTGTGTCTTCGACAAAGCTGTAAGCCCCGGACTCAAGTCTGCAGCCGAAAGCGTTGACACACCTTCAACTGTAATTACATCACGTTGGATCAACCATACAGCACCTTTGTCGGTCGCCGTAGTCGTACCCACCGTGAGTGTTTGTGTAGCCGCTGAAGTACCGTCACCAACGCAAGGCAGATCACCTGCAGCATCGCGAAAGACAGCAAGAGTAGCAGAAGCGGCCCCGCCTGCGCTGGACAAATGAACTTCCGCAGATTCAAGATGAGCAATCAAAGGTACACGCACTTGAATAAGTTGACGGGTACTGCTGAGAGACGGAAGAGGGTCAGTAACAACGGTTGCGGTACCAACGTTACTGGACCCGCTATAACGGGGATTTGACATGGTAAATACCTCGGGGTGTAAAGCGCTTGCTCAATAATAACAGCAAAACCGGATTTCTTCAGCCCAAAAAGAAAACCGAGGACCGATTTCTCGGTCCCCGGTAAGTAAGTTAACCCAGTGGATTAGACAGCAGGCATTTCAGTGAAGAATACCAAGCAAGTAACTTTACCGGCAGTAACGGTACTTCCTGAACTATTGGAAACAGTAAGTTGAAGCTTACGAGTACCACTTGCAGAGCTTGTGGTGATCTGTTGTTCAACGTATGTACCAGTAGCGCCCATCGACAAATCGTCGAAGAACAAGTCAGTCTCACCATTACTGGAAGCCTGAGCAGAACCGTTAGAAGCAGAGCGACCAACTTCGAACGTCAAGTCACTTTGAGCCGTACCAACTTGAGCGAGAACACGAGTGATCATCGATCCTGCAGGCAGCAACTTGGAAGACAATGCTGTAGCAGATGCATTACCAGCAATGTTAGCCGAAGAAGCATCGATCTCAAGCTTCACAACACGCTCAGTGTTACCAAGCAGAGTAGCCAAGTCGACTTTCTTCTCTACGCCACCATCACTGATCAGCATGAAGTCTGTGTCCATGAAGTCAGCAGGAGCGTAAGCTGTGTTACAAGCGTCGATGTTGATGAAATCACCATCGATAGCTGTACCTTGCCAAGTACCCGTTGTGACGGTACCTACTGTAGTCAGAGCTGAATCACCGGCATAACCAGTAGCATGCTGAAGATCGAATGCTGGGGTAGCATCCGAAGCACCCAGAGCAAGCGAAACACCACCGAACGAAACGGTTGAGTTAGCAAGCTTAGCATTGCTAATAGAGCCAGCAAGCATGGCGTCAGTAACACCGGCTGCTTTGATTCGCATTGCGTCAGAGTTGATCTCGATAGACGAGTTATCAACTTGTGCAGCCAGAGTCAGAGTCCCAGCAGCATCATCGTAGGTAGAGGAAACAGCGTTACCACCAACAACAAGAGTGGCGACACGATCGTCAACACGCTCATCGGAGTAGTACAGGTTTGAACCCTCTGCTACGTGAGCAGTAGTGAACGTGCTCAAATCAGCAATCTTGGCAGAAGCAATGCTTCCAGCAAGTTGTGCATTGCTAATACCACCGGCTTTAACAGTAACTGCACCAGAGCTAACAGCGAAGTCGGCAGAAGCGAATGAAGCAACACCTTTGTTAGTGTCAGTAGCATCTTCAGCAGAGATAGCGCCAGAAGAAATGTCGATACCTTCTCCAGCAGAGAAGTGTGCACGGACTTCAGCCGCACCTGGACCAGTGTAGGTGAGTACACCTGTACTATTGTTGTAGGCCAAAGAACCATCACCACCAGCATCGGTCACGGAGACAGCGGCACGTGCACGTGCATTAGTGTGATACAGGTTGCTTGAACCTTCTGCCAATCCGTCAGTGTCGAAAGTAGACAGGTTAGCAATCTTGGCGGAGGCAATACTACCGGCAAGCATGGCATTCGTGATACCAGATGCTTTGACTTGCATACCGTTCGAGGCATCGATTTCGATGGACGAATCGTCTACCTTGGCGTTAGCGCTGATAGCACCACTAGAGTAAGAGAAGTCCATACTGTTTGTATCAGTGACCGAAAAGTGTGCGCGCGTTTCAGAAGCAGTAGGTCCAGTATAAGTGATTACACCAGTGCTACTGTTATAAGCGCATGATCCGTCGCCACCTGCATCCGTGACACTAACAGAAGCGCGAGCGCGTGCAGTGGTGTGGTACAAGTTAGTCGAACCTTCGGACAAATCATCCGAATCGGCAGCAGCCAGTTTGGCATCCCAACGAGCAGCAGTATAGTAAAGGTTACTACCTTCAGTAAGACCACCAGTGTTGTGATTGCTAAGAGTACTGACCTGACCCGTAACATTACCAGTGACGTTACCTTGAACGTTACCTGTGACATTACCAGTCAAAGCGCCGTGAAATGCGCTGGCTTGCATAGCTGTGTCGGTGAAGCTGGAACCATCAGCAGAGGTCATTGCGTGCCAACGATCGTCACCTTCGACATACACCATGTATGCATCGTCTCCGGCAGAACCACGCTCAGCTTTCATACCGATGTGACCAGCAGAGCCATCATCGTTTCCACGAGCCAACTCAATGATACTGTCTTCGATAGACAGGTTAGTACTCTCAACCGTGGTAGTGCTACCTTGAACAGTCAAGTTACCAGAAATTATCATGGCACCTGTGACGTTAGTAGTCGCAGACTGAGGGGCAAGAGTCAGGCCACCAGTAGTGGTATCAATCTTTCCTTGAACTGCATCAACACGAATACGGTCGAAGATACGACGATCAGTGAAAGTAAGTGCGCCACTTCCATTTGATTGCATAATGTCGTAACCAGCAGCAGCACCATCTGTGGCAGGAAGGGTGAGAGTAATGCTGCCTGCAAGAGCGGAAGGTGCTTGAAGGGAAACAGTGTGAGCGCCGTTAGCAGCGTTTTCTGCAAGAGCGAGTTTAGCGGCAGTGTTGGTAGCTTCCGCAGTAAGTTTAGTGGATGCAGCCGGACCGCCGACAGCAAATTCTGACTCAATAGTACCTTTGAGTCTTTCGTAAACAGTAGCCATGTTAATAGGCTCCTTATTGGATGGAGTAGTGTTGTTAAATCAGCCCGAAAGGCCGAAGTGGGGGGTCTACTTTAAGGAGCAGTCTTTTATGTTGTGGTGACCACAACGTACCCAGATCCCGTTGTCGAATTGCCTGGGTTAATCGTTAGGAAGATATCTTGGGCTTCTTGTACTAGAATGGGATGTTCCGAGCGATAAGTTGCTACGAAGTTAGGACTAACTTCTGATGCAGTAAAGATAGCACCATTGTTGCCATTGGTACCCAGGCTCATCGTCGACCCGTTGTCATTAAATGCAGTTGACACCACGAGAGTAGTTGAAAGGACGGTTTTACCCTTAGCTACAGATGCTATCTTGACGGTACCGTTGTAGCGAAAATTGAACTCGACATGATGTTGACCAGTGCTCGAGCTTGTTTGCTTAGATCCATTAGATCCGTTGAGACCATTTTCACCTGCATCAATTAACGCAGCGTCTTTCTTCGTCACCCAGTTTTTATCTTGCGTCCAGATTTCGGCCGACCCTTCTGCGGTGGTGATCATACGGGCTTCTGCACCATCTAAGCGAGAAATTCCCTCAGGTGTAATAGTAATCGGATTGACGTGCGCGTTACCTCCGATGTCTTTTACGATGATATCTTCCGCGTCAGGTAGCTTTCCATTGGGAGGTAAAATAATTTCTACTGGACCCAGACTGGAGTCGACCAACACGATTCGATCATCGGGTCTCACTCGGTAAGGTGATTGACTGACATCAATCGTCTTTGTTTGATTCCGTTTAGGTAGTTTTTCTTCAGCAATTTGCTCCGCCATCTGCCTTGCCATGATTGCCATTCTTTGACGACGACTTGCCACTATCGACTCCTACCTAAAGATGGTTTCTCTTCAAGTTTACGCGGCGTAGATTGTTTGGCTGTCTTAGAACGACTGAACTCTTCTACTTGTGCACCGGTCACTATACGAGTCGCACCTGCCAGCATACCCAGCGCAGTGTTCTTCTCCAGTTCGCTTAATGGTCGTCCTATCGTTGAAGGATTCCACTGTTTCAAGAACATCTGGTTAATCTCTGCAAGACCTGGAGCTTGGCGGAATAGTGCCGAAGGCATACCTCCTATGATGTATATACGTTCAGCCGACAACGTTTTCTCTGCTTCTGTCAGTGGTCCACCCAAGCGGTCTTTCTTTGCAGGAACGCGAATTAGTTCTGCTCCGGGAAACGTCATTTCGTACAACTCTGCTATGACGGGGTGAACCCGTACAGGCATAGCGTCCTTACCGCTCGTGAGTCGGAGAGTGTCGCCCAGAATTGGCGCACGGTCAGGATCAGCAATAGCCTCACGAAAGTTGTTTAGAAACTGTACGTTGAAATCAATTGACTTTGGGTCTTCAGTGTCAGATGGTACGGCTCCTGTAAGCATTTCCGCCATTTGACCGTATGCTGCGAGAACACCGCCCATATGCCGGAATCCTGAGTGGAACGTACTGTCTGGCATAAACACTTCAAGAAACGGGTACTCCCCTGTTACGTTGGTGCTAGCTTTGATCAAATCTTTGTTGGCTTCAGTTACCGCTCTTGGAATGGCAAAACCTGCACGCCCACGAAGCCACGGAGGTCGAGCAGCTTTATCCCGCTTGCGTACAGTATACTCAGCTACTTCGCTTCGAGGCACACCAGCCTTCTGCAGCATTTCAGATACGTCCTCATCAATGAATCTCAAGTTCTTACCGTCGATCCAAGCGTTGTGCCCCCTAAGCCACGCGCGCATTTGCAGCTTGACCTCTCGTGGGATGTCGCTGGGCTTACCACCAAATTGATCTTCAATAACCTTACGTGCTGCAAAATACTGGTCTTTTAGCTCAGGTGGCATAGCACTCGAGTCGACCCCATACGGGTCGGCGACTGAGTCATAAAGCAGTTCTGTAACCAAATCACCTGTAGCTTCAGGCGTACGACGCAGCACAGACATACGATAGGCGCCCATTGGAGAGAACAGATTGTTGAACACCATACGGTTTGCGTTCTTTTGGAATGCCCAGAAAGGTAGAACCATACTGAGCATCCAGTGGCGGTCTTTCTTAGACATCGTACCACCGTAGTCAAACAGCGCCTTTACGGAAAGACGTGCTGCTGATCGGGGGTCTATGCCTTGCTCCATAAGGCTAACAGCAGCCCCAATACGTTCACGTTCACCCCAAGCTTCAGCCATATCGCTAACCGCGAAAGTAAGGGTTTCTTGTATTTTTGCTATGTCAGTCCGACTAAACCTACCTGAACTTTTAGCGTCCATTAGAATTTGCTCACCCAACTGACGAACTGCGCTGCTTAGTTCAGAAACATCAAAACTGGAAAACACACCCTCTTCGACCATAATCTTTCGTAGATCACGCGCTTTATAGAACGTGTCTCCTACTTGGATGATTTCATCCGTTCCATCTAAAATCGGCGTAACACTGATGTGGTATTTGCTTAAGTTCAAGAACTCGGACACCTTCTTCGCACCAGTGTCCCCAGATTTTTGTAATGCGTCACGAACCTTTTCTACTTGAGTGGGCTCTATTACCTTATTTCGTGCAAGTATATCCAACCCACGAGCAACACCGGGAAGTGCCATAACGTTTTGCGTCATCAAACGAATCTCAGAGGCAATCGCGGGAGCCAACCCTGTTTCTACGGCCATTTGTTGGAAGTGGTCAATAGAGTTCATTAAGAAGTATCGTTGACGTACCCCGACAGCTCCACGGGTCATACGGATCTTCATCAACCGCAACAGTGTATTTCTCGCCTCACCTAACGGTGTGTCAGCGTTGGGGAATCCACCCGCAGTCTTCAGTTGCTCAGGATCAGTACCACGAGCAATCGCACTGGCAAGACGGTTACGTGCTGCCTGAGGGATCATGATATTACTCTCAAGAATCTGTGCTTCGACGGGAATACCGAAGCCCACCCTGTCTGCAAACTCTCTTAGAGCAGGCATCTTTGATGGCGGTACATACTCACCTTGAATCCATTTATTCCACAACGCACCCATCTCTGCGTCTAAAGCCAAACCATTTGCAGCCATGTCTTTACGTGCCTGACTTGCTAAGCCATGTGTGGCCGTAAGAATCGCAGCGCGACCTTCAGCGTCTTTACCGAATGTTTTGTTGATGTCACCCAGAAAACTCTTGGTTACGTCGATGTCACTTAACGTGTCAACAAACTTACCTTTACGAGCGACTAAACCAGAATGATACAGCAGTATCTCCGTTAGGGGTCCCAATACTGTAGGGAGCAAAGTATTGGCATCGCCAGCAACTTCTGGTGCCATTGCAACCAACAAGTCCCTTATATAAAGTGAACCTGCGTCCGCTTTCCAAAAGTTATCAAGCACCTGAGGTAATGCTTCTTGATCGGCCTTTGATAGTTTGGTGTAAATTTGGCGCAGCTTTGTAGGATCAGTAGTTTCACCCACAGCTTCAGCCCAACGCTTTAGCACCTCCAACTTGTCAGCGTATAGTCCACCGTCTTCCAAGGCGCGTCTAAGGCCATACAATGTCGCGGCTACAGTATTGGTACCGGAAGAGACTACTCGTCGTCCACCTTGAGAGAAAGACACGTTCTCGCCGCTCAAGTACCTATAGATATTTTCCCAGTACTCTGGATCGTCCTTTTTTAGTGCCGCTTCAGAGACAAGGCGAATAGCTTCATGTGTACCATTAGCCACAGTGCGTTCTGCACCCATGACTCGTCGTCGCACCTCAGGGCTCATACCTTTAAGGTCATCCATGGCATTACCGCCCATGAGCGTGCCTTTCACAAAGCGGCCCACTTTGTTTCGCGCATCATCGCCGAGCAACACTTCATCAAGACGCTCTGCGGGTGTAAGCCCATCCAACTTTTGCTCACGGACTACACGTGCCAAGTTACCCTGACCCACAGCCGCACTGACCTTTCTTTCTTCGTCAAACGCCAGTGAAAGCTTTGCCAAGTCCTCCACAGTAAGTTCTGTGGTTCCTCCGGGTATACCAAGCTCGTCAGCAAACATAGGTTTGTCGAGTTTGATTAAGATTTGATCAGCAGGTGACGATGATTTAAGCGCAGCTTCAGCAGCAGCAGTTAACTCTTCAGCGTCAATAGTCTTGAGACCTGAACGACGTAAACGACGGATAACTTCATTAGTACCACGAGTAAGCATGGATGCTTGGTCTTGACGACCCAACAGTTGTTCATCCAACATCTTCAGTGTACGTTTCATGATGGGTTCACGAGGCGGGGCTTTAGATGCAATGTCCGCAAACACATCCTCGACTTCGTCAGCCAATGTCAAAGGTGTCTTGGCTTGTTTCACTGATTGATATATCTCAATGATGAAATCTTTGATGTGCTCAAAAGCAGACTTCACTTCTATCGTGGGTAGTTTGCCCGAAGCAATATAGTCAGCAAACTCATCGACAAAGGCTTCTTCTGCTCGTCGGATAACATCGTCAGCGCCTTGCAGTTGACCTCCCTGAAGGCGTACGGGAATACCTTTTTCCTCATTGAGAAACTTAACAATTGTCTTTTGTTCCCGTGTACTCAAGTTTTTCAGCGCCACACGACCAAGCTCTCGATACACACCACGCAAGTCTGGCTGACCCAAACCAAAGATAATAAGTTGTCCATCGTCAATAAACTTCGATGCTGTTGTAGGGGGGGTTGCTCCTGAAGCAACTCTTAAGGTTTTAGATAACGACTGGTCCAAATCGGTATTCTGCAAAGCTTTAGCACTGATACGATATTGAACATCCTTACCTTTGTTAGCCTTACCCTTCTTGATGGGTATACCCACATCCATCAGTCGTTTGTACAACTTCTCTACATCCGCACTTGGATTGATATCAGAGATGAACTCTAAGTTACGTCGCTTGGCTTCTGCGAGAACTTCCATGTAAGTTTCGACACCAATACTTTTACCTTGCAGGTCTTTCGGCAACTCTACGCTTTCAACCTTAAGGCGCTTAGGTGTAATACGGAAAGTCATACCCTCCAATAGTTGCGTGCTCCCGGCCTTATCGCGAATCTCTTTACTGGTGAGCTGGAACGTACCATTCTGAAGTGGTTGAATTTGCCAGTCTGTTTGAGTCGTGATCCCTTGACGTGGACCGACTCGTTGAACAAACTCGTCTGTACCTTTCATAGAAGCCAGGTTTGTGGCGTACCAATCTGCAGTCTTTGTACCGTAGGATCGTTTAGCTGCACGCGCCATACCTTCTGCGATGCGCACAACGCTCATGGCTTCAGACTTGTCCATGCCCATGGTGTCCATCAAATCATCCATGAACTTAACGCCGGGAGTAGAAAACTCAGCGACTTCAGACACATCACGCAGAGGGCGTTGCCCTACAGCGATATTAAGTACAGGAGGTGTGTCATTACCGACTAGACCGTGCAGTCCTTCACGCAAAAGCACGTTAGCATTTGCCCGCGCTTCCATGTTCAAATACACGACTTCTTCAGCGCGATCGATCGCAGCCAGCATATTATCTTTTGAAAGTTCAGGTTTAGCTTTCACTCGCTTCGATTCGTCACGGATTCCACTGGCCACGTTAAATATCTCATCGATTTGCTTCATCTGCTCGCGTGAAGCTTCCCGTGCAATTTGGTTACGCAACTTAAGTGACCATTGGTCAGGGTTGGTTGTGAGCAAATCCAAATCATTTACGGCATTACGGACGCTATCAATATCTAACCCTACCTCACCCATTTTAATCTTGAGCTTATTGATTTCCACTTCTGTAGCGTCTTTAACAAATCGTCGGTACGCAAGAGGGTTGTTATCGAGAACGAGCGTCTTCGCATCGAGCAACGAATCCAACGCATCGTTGTAGTTATAGAACTCTTTGTAGGAACCAAAGATAGGCGCACCGGCCTCGTCGCCACGACGAAACGCGTCTTTCGCAACAGAAGTATGGAGCGCTTTCATTTCAGAACCCGCACTACCAGGGATTACGTCTGAGACAGCCGGTGTAATCATGTCAGGGTTTAAACGTGCAAATCGCCCAACAACATCAACTTCCAGTTGATCCATGTGGTCAGCAATCTGAGGGAAGTCTGCACGAATCTGCTTGTGTAGATCCGCAGCCTTTTGGGCAGCAGCACGGTCACCATTCATACCTTTGACCATCATCTCAATAGACTGTTCAACAAGAGGTATAGCGCGTCGGGCGTTCCTTGCTTTCGCACCAGTACGAACCAGTTCCTTCGCTATCTTAGCGGTTCCACCAAATAGTACAGATAAGTCAGGGAACAAGACGGTAGCTACTAAACCCGCGCTACCTGCAGCGATTTTAGCCGCCATGTTTTGGTCAGCAAAGTCAGACTGTAACGCGTCGTCTAAGAACAACTTCCGTTTTGCAATACCCTCAAGGGCACCATCACCAAATGCTGCACCCGAAATAGCCGACTGAGGTAAATCGAGCATACTCAGATTCCACATCAGGTTGCTCTCTTGACGAGCGATTACGTTACCCTGGGCATTGAAACCAACAATCTCGACGTTCGGTTGAACCGCCTCTGCAAATGTTAAGTCTTTACCTTCAGTACCTGTGTCCCATCCTCGAACAAACGTAGGTGCTGTCCACAACCCAGCAATGTACATACCTGCCAAGTCTTCCATGGACTTCTTGTACTCTTTACGGTACGCACCCTCAAACTGGTTGGATGTAGAACCAATACCTTTATTCTTGAGTGCCCGTTCGGTGTTCCAATCCACGAAGTTTTGGCCCGCACTGGTCACGAACATTTGGTTAAACACATCGACGGCGTTCCTTAGCTCCTCGTCGTTTTCGTACTTGCGCTTGATTACACGTGCGTGTTGCGTCCCGTCTTGGCCGTACTCCACTACTTCAGGGTCATCTTTAGGATCATCAGTACCAAAGAACGCAGCACGTTTATCAGAAAGCTTAATCTGTACAGGCGCCTCCAACTCTTCACGAGCTTCTTGGATCTCTTCTACGCTGGTTGCATCTTTAGTTCTACGTGCTTCGCGTGATACCAACCGTTGATCACCAAGTTGCTTGATCTCTTCACCTCGAGCTTTCAACGCTTTCTGCTCAGGAGTCTTGGCCGCTGTAACGTCAGCAGTCTTGAGTTCTTCTGTGTACTCAAACGGATCACGCCCTTTACGTCCAACTTCAAAGATCATCTTCTCAACGTCGAGACCTTGTTGTACTGCAGCTTGCTGAAACTGATCAGCCGTCAACCCCAGTTGTGCACTGTGTGACTCCACAATTTTAGGTAGAGGTACAACTGCTTCAGTCGTTGTAGCAGGGAGGTTAGACAGTACTTTTTTACGCTCACCCGCAATCTTGTCTGCGAGTTGTCCCACGCCCAAGTCCATAGTCTTGGTTTCAGGCAGCGTAATATCCATTCCCGATTCGGGTGTGGTCGGTTCAGCCATGAGATTTAGTATCCTCCAGAGCCCATGCCTAACATTCTGATTTCCTCGTCAGAAATGTTCTCCATCGCTTCTTTGTTCATACGACGCAAAGCTTCTTCTTGTTCGTCAGGTACAGGTACCGCTTTTACTTCTTGTCGTTGTTCTTGAGCTTTAGTCGCTGCAACTGCTGGTGTCACAGAACCTGTAAGAACCTGAGCGCGTTCAAGTACGCCTAACTGTTTTTGTAGTTCGGTATCTTTTTCGTCCAACGCCTTCACTATACTTCTAAGGTTATCCAACCGTTTCTGTGCTGCAGGAAACATTGTAGCATCCGTGATCTTGTAGGCCGGATCTTGGCGTTCACTAAAAGCTACTGATGATTCACCTGCTCGGGGTGTAAGTTCACTCAACAGTTCTTGTGTCGAGCGTCTTTGTGCTTGTGTCGAAAGTATCTCAGATTTAGTGGAGTCTATTTGACCTGAAACTTTACGGGCGGCTTCAGCCAATTCCTCTGGTGATTTACCTCCTGCTTGAAACAGTTGACCTCGCGAAGTTTCAACTTCTCGACTACCCATTCGATCTATTGCAGCTTGAAACGCTACAGCGGTTGGGGTTGTACCCGCAAACTCAGGACGACTGGTGAATGTGAAAGGTTGCTCTGCTGAGTCGATAGGTTGTGCCCCCGCCTCAGTCATTTTTGCTTGGCGTTGACGTTGCGCTGCACCTTCGAGCGTTTTGACTGCGCTACCAAGTGCATCAAGTCGGCCCTTCGATTGCAACAGATCCGCTGCAGGCGTTGTTGGATCTTGAATACTCGCCTTTGCTTCAGCCAACTTGGCCCGCTGATCTTTAAGGGCAGAAGCGTAGTCTACAGACGTAGAGCTTGGAGCTTCAACAGTCTCTCCAGTTGCTACAGTTTTTGTAGACCCTTTTGACCCTGATCCCGGTGTTGACCCACTTGGAGTTGTACCTGACGACTTTTTCTGCCTTGCTCTGTAGCGGCTCATGTAACTACCACTGCTCATGCTACACCTCTGTTAGAATCATCATCATCATCGAGCTTAATATCCGATCCCTTAGTTGCAACGGCCTTGATGGCTTGGGGCGATTCACCCACTTGACCCGGAGTCATCGTGCCCATCGTACCTATGTTATTGGCTGCAAGCGCTGCAGTAGCCGGGTCCATCTTAGACTCGATCCCCAACTTGGAACGTAACGTTTTAGTTATACCTCCAGCTTTCCGTTTCTCCCGTTCAGTTTTACGCTCTCTTGCTTTACGAACACCTGCAGGTTCATCTGCACGCTGAGTAGGGCCTGTATACTGCTGATCAGGAATATCGGGTACATCTGCCGCCGGGTCGTCTGTAAGCGTGTCACCGCTAATAACGTCAATAACTTCGGCATCTATCGCAGCGTCTTTACGTTCTTTTGCTTCTCTACGTTCTTTTGCGGTGAGTGTAGGAGCTTCGGCAGGTGAAGGAGTGTTCGCAGCAAACACTTGCGCAGCCTCTTGTATTGCTTCTTTGTTATCTTGAGCGGTTAACTCTTTCGTCAACGTTTGTGAGCCTTTAAGTATGGCACCTTCTTCGCCTCTACGAATAGCTTCAATATCCTCACGAATTGCATCAGTGTCAGCATTTGGGTTAGTTACAGCCGCTCTTGCTAATCTCTCAATGAGTTGCTCACGTGAGCGTTGGTCTGCAGCAACAGTGGCTGCAGCCGCTTCGTCTGCAGTAGCTTGTGCTGTGACGGCCTCTTCAGCGGTCTCTATGGCTGCAGGTTCTGGCTCCGGTGCAGGTTCTGGTGCAGGTGTAGGTGCAACATCGGCTGCTTCTGGACGATCCTCTTCAGGAGTTTCCAGTTCACGCAGATCGTCTGGTTCCCCCGAAGCTTCAATGTCTGCAGCCAGTTCAGCTTCTTCTGCGGCACGTTCACTGACGGGTGGAGTAAACGCTTCAGCCTCTTTAACTGCCTTACTCTTACGTGGTTCAAGCACATCGGAAATTCTATCCGCAACGGTCTTACGCTTAGTAGTTAAAGGACGAGCTTCAGTACGATCCCCTACTTTAACAAGTGTATCTGCTAACGCCTGATTTTCCAAACCGGCGGCACTAATCACTTGATCACGTACATCGTCTCGCACGCTGTCGTCTATGTCGTCTGGTATGGTTGCTCCAGCAGAGATTAGCATAGGGTCAATCAGTTCACCTTTTGAGTTAACAAAAGGTCTACCATCAACTGCTGCTGCTTCACGAACTCTTGATGCTTCTTCGGGACTTGTGGTTACAAATTTTCCGGTATCGTCGAGTCGCAATACCTCAGGGTCGTCACCTTCGTTTGACACAGCATAAAGCGTGTCGTCAATCTCCACAGCTTCCCATGGAGCACGCACTTGATCCAACTGATTTTCTGTGAGTCCTTCGTTCTTGTATCGACGCACCAAGTCTGCGTGTTTCTTAACAATACGCTCTTTAACAAATGCAGGTTCATCGGACGGTACAACTGTTTCTCCGACCCATGCAGTATACTCGTCGGGACCAAAACGTGTTGTTTTTACTTCGTCCGTTTCTGGGTCGTAGTACCGTAGAGCCACAGTACCTGAAGCATCCGTAGCATGGGCCATCAAACGATCACCGTAAAATTCTTTAGTGCTACCGTCTTCGGCAGTAATAACGAGCTTACCCTCATCACCAGTTAAGCCTTTACCGTACCGTGCGAGATATTTCTTATCTGGCTTACCTTCTTCACGCGCGTATTTGTAGTAGGCTCTCTTGGCTGCGTTTTGGTTGATTATTACGCGGCCATTGTCCTTAACCACAAAGGGTGCAGGTTTGAAGTTTCTGTCAGCAACCCACTCAGCTACGCCAGGTTCTTTAGCCCATGCACGCAACACCTCTGCCTTACTGGGCTCACCGCCCATGAGACTCTTCTGGATAATGTCCAGCAACGCTTCGTCTTCGGCGTACTTTTCACGCGCAAACTCGATCTGCCCCAACGCTGCTTGCGAGTCTTCTGCACTTGGACCAGAGGCCATTACATCCTCGGAGAAGGCTTTATACTGCTCGCCGAGTTGGTTCAAACCCGCTGTAGCACCACTACGTTTATTCGCTACATCTTCAGTAAGTTTCTCTGTAGCCAGTACGTAATCAGACATCTCAGCCTTCAAGCGCTCAGCTTCATTCATCGTCTTCACATGAACGTTAATTGCATCTTGTGTACCTGAGTCAAGGCCCTTCATAATGGGGCCGAGTTCGTAACGACCGTCAGGACGTTGCACAATTGCTTGGCTATCATTGTCCTTCAGTAGTTGCCGAAGGGTAGCAGCCCTCGTCAAAGCATCACGGCCGATACCTTCTGGGTCACCACTTATGGTCTGACCAATTGCCTGAAGAAGTGACTCTTCACGACTCCTACCTACTAAGCCTGAGCGACCTATCGCATTGTTAATATTTGCAACAGTGTTCTGGTTGTACCCATTATATGAGTCACGAAACCTCAGAGCATCAGAGCGAATGGTATCTTGCAATCGCCCGGACAAAGCTTCTTGTGCAGTGAACTCTCGTGATCGCACTTGGGCCATCGCCGTCTGCAACTTGATGTTTCGGTTTAGCGCATTCTCTTTTTGCTTTGATACTTGACCACGAACGTCTTTTTCCATTGCATCGACGCTTCGTTTAAGGCCCAAATACAACCGCGTTGTATCCGGGTCAAACGTCGGCTTTGACGCATCACCGCTATTCGGCCTGTATGTTTGTAAGAACCCTTCATAAATGCTCATTATTCTATCCTGTATTCTTTTATTACCGACCGGCCTGCGTCCGTTTGAACTTCAGTTCGTCGTAATCTTGAGCGGCGTTTGCTGTATTCATTAAGGTGCCCGTTAATTGGCCTGTAGCTTGAGTCGTACCTGCTTTACGTGCGTCAATGTCAGCCTGCAAAGCTTGTTTGGCTGCCAAGCGTTTTTGTTCTTCTAACGCAAGCTTCTGCATTGATGCGTCTTGAATGGTTTTTCCTGTATCAACCATGAACTGTTTACGTTGCTTACCTTGTTCACCCGCAAGTTGCTGTGTTCTACCTGAACGACCAAAGCCTCCAGTAGCGGCAGCTTGACGACGAAGATCTGCACTTATTGACGCCTCTTGCCCCGTAATGTTTTGCACTGCTTCCGACAGCATGCCTTGACGTTGTGTAGTACTTAAGCCTTTAGCTTTCTTCTTCGATGCAGCTTCAAGTTCCTTCCGGCGCTTCTTTTCTTTCGGTCCAGGGATCGCCTTGATCAACAAGTCTGTAAGTGCCACAGCCGATGCTGCACCAGCTCCAGCTAAGGCTACAGAACCGTAACTCACGACGCCATCTACGGGCACGCCTTCAGAGAACACGTATAACAAAACGATTACAATGGCAGAAAGCCAATACTTCCAATACTTAAACATTACGAAACCTCAAGGTGAATATATCACGCTCCTACAACATAGTCAGCACACGCGCATTGCGAATACCAAATGCTGCTTTTTGATGCATATAGTAGTCATATTCCCTGAATGACTTACCAAACTTCAACGCAATCTCTTCGGTGAAAATTTGTGAATCGAGGTCTACGACTGGTTGCATCACCATTTGTAAACGAAGCTCGTGCCAACCTTTAGCCAAGTTAAACTGAAGATCACTCATATCAAACCACAAAGCTGAATGAGCTTCGTTATTGAGCATTCTAACGCCACCACCTGAAGTGTCGTAAGACATCGAGCGAGGAAGGATTCTTTTAGTATGATATATGTCTGAGCCATCAAATTGCACCACAGTATGAAGGTCGGGAGCCAACTCACCGCCAAGTCCCTCTAGACGATCGATAAGCCATTTAGTCGTAGATATAAAATAGGACCATTGCAATAATGCAATGTTCGCAGCATAAGGTTGATAGAAACGTATACTACATCCAGGCACGTTAAATCGAGCTGTGGAAGCAGCCGTACCCGTCCCTGCACCATTAGAAAAGATAGTAGTTTCATGTATGTCCCATTCCTGCCGTCCGATTGCTGCTTGTTCAGGCATGACATGATCAGGTCGAATACGAAACTTTACATCAAAATTGTTTATATCTAAGTACCCATTTAAAGTACTCATCAATCCCCTACTAACTTCACCCCAGATATTTTCAGAGTGGCTCGCGGGTTCAAGCGTTGTGCCTGCAGGATAAGTGTATGGTGTGTTAATAGTAGGCATTATTTTCTCAAGTGGATCATCATGAGGTTGGCCCGATCCCATGCAAGGTATGGGTTACGTAGTGTGACAGCCCCACCTTTGTCATATGAGGGACCTGTACCCGGACCACCCTCAACTACAGACATGGATGCGCAGAACACACCAATATAGTTGCGACTTGCACTTTTGTTAAAATCTGAACCGCGTAATACCGTAAAGAGAGGTATGTCGGTGTTCTCTTTTGTGTTTTCACCAAAGAACCTCGCTAAGTCGTTTGAGGACGCACCTATACCCATAGACTCAAGGGCGTTAAAGCCAAAAGTTGGATTAGCCCAGTTATGGGAGTTGATATAAGCGCTACTTCCAGGACCAGAAACCCCGCTGCTAAGTTGCCAATCTTCGACACCGGTACTTGTAAGATTGTCTCTCAGACCAAAACGAAAAGCGCCAAACGTGTCTAAGAAACGTTGGGCATGGAAGACGGGAGCCTTACCTCCACGTACACCCACTTCGATTAGTCCAATATTTGCCATAACAATGATGATATCGTCATCAAGAAACATTCCTGGTGTTGTTGGGATGTCAATCTCTAAAAAATCGTCACTCACCCCGACACCTTTCGCACGAACGTGGTACCACCCCCAACCGAGCGGGTCATTTGTAACATCCGTCAGTTGTGTACCGGGCCAATGTGGTGCGCACTTCCACGTAAGGTATTGGTTGTCGATCGCTTTTTGCCACGCCTGTACAACTTTGGAAGGTAACTGCGTGTTAAACAACGCTTCCCGTTTAATATTACCTTCGAGAAGATTGTTACTCTGATACTCTAAGTTCTTTACTGTTTTACCCATAGTCCTGTCAGTCACAGGAGACTCTTCTCGAAATACAAAGGTAGGCTCATCCCTTGTCGGCATGGCTGTACTTTGAATAGCGTGAATGGGCATTTCAATCACATGTATCTCACGACTATGAATACCGACTCTATCGCTGTTTCTGGCGGTAATATTCTTACGTTTAGGTAAACGTCGAGCCACAAGTTCAATCGTGTGGCTTCCAGCCATTACAGGGTAGAGGGTTCCTAAACGTATTGGGCATACCTCAGGTCCAGGTGTAACTGCCCGTGTGTCAGGTACACGTGATCCTGGAAGATTTTTGTCATTTACCTTATCAGTTTTAACTAACGTATGTACAGGTTGGATTGCTACAGGGGAGCGACTAAAGAGGTCTTGTTTACCTGTTATGGTCCAATCAAGAACACGTCCGTCAACACGAATTGCAAACTGCGCACGTGAAGCCCAAAACCCATTACTGTGGTGATGGATGCCCAAATAAGAGGGATTAGCTGCAGTTACAGGATCATCATCTTCAAAAAAGTTAGCAGAACCAAACTTCCAACCGTTAACGAAATATTGTAACCAGCAATTGATCCACAAGTTCGCTTGTCCAGTTTGAATCGTAACAGACGTACTCGTAACTGCTTCCCATGTATTTGTGTTGGACAGCATAAATACACCGCCCAAATCAGTTTGACTAAAAGTTGGATGCGCCACACCTCTATCACCACGACCCAAAGGCGCACCATCTTCAAACCCTGGGGGGTCTACCGTTATTTTCGTACCCGTATGATACTTGTAGTAAGCTTCTTTGTCAGGAATTGCGCGAGACTTAAATCCATCAGCGGTAATTCCCTTAATGTTTATCATGTCAAGGGCGCCACCTATAAGCGTCTTGACAGGTTGTATATCTGCGTTGAGTTCTATAGGGTCGAGGACATCGTCTTTTTGCAGTACTCGATAAGGAAAAATAAGAGGCATTATAGTTACTTGTCCTTTCGGTGAGGGATACGTCCCCGTGGGCTACCCGACGTAGCTATACTCATATCAAAAGCAAAAGCAGCTAAGTGCAGTCGAGCGCTCTCATGTGGAGTGATTTCGCGCAGCATCCCCGTCGAAGGAGTCTCACCCGTAGGCATCAGTGCAAATGTACCACTAGCGCCCGTCTCAATAAACTTAGTCACATCAAAACTGGAGGTCCATTTTGAAGGTGTTGTTGCGCCTTGGAATAACTCAAGCTTAAACGCCCAAGTATTTACATTGCGTAAGTCTACTGGTACTTGCCGCCAAAACAATCTGGGAATGTGTGTCTTGGCTGTATTGATAACCGCTGAACCTGCAATATCAGTCACTACATTAGACCCTGCGTCTACACCCAATGTACGGATGTCATCAATTGTATTTACAGGTTCCCATGAACCGTTTTTATAAAACGTAATGGAGACTTGTCCGTCAAAAGAATCAACCATACCGAGGAAGATAGATCGTACATTCAGTGGGGTAAGTGCTGTATCGTCACCTCGGATCCATGCGGACTGGTATGCAACTCGTCTACGAGGTATCGACCAATCAGGTTGCTCTCGTCCCATCACATAAACGTTGCTGGTATCCGCGAGAGGCTGCTCAAATGAATTATCGAACCATTGTCCTACGAATAGATTGTATTGTCTCCAGTCATCAGTCTGACAAATGTCTGCGATATGGTAACCAAGTTCTTGCCTTCGCCAGTATTCCCCATCAAAAACCCACAAGAGCGTATTGTAGTTGACACCTGCAGGAGCAATCGCGCAACGATACTCACCTGTAATTGCATCAACAGATGCGGTAGCACTTCTTAGTCTACTGGGATTGAGGTAGTGCTTCATTTCGCGTTGTATAGGGTAGCTGACGTGAACTATTTCACCTCCAGATCCCAAAGCGTAAAAGCCATCACGACCCAACCACATCAATGTACCATCCGGCATTGCTTGAATACTCGACGGCGCTACACACCCGATACCTTTAGATATAGGTACAGGTGCACCGAAATCTTGTAGGGAGTACACACTGGTCTCAGTGAATGCCAGCAACATACCTGCATGTGAAACAACTCCGGTAACTTCAGCGCCACCAGAGTCAGGATACACGTACTCAAACTTTTGAAACGTTCCTGGAAATCCTGCCTGTGATCGACGGACGATACCCGGTTCTCCGCCCGTGTTTGCAATAACCAATCTACCTTGATGTGTGCACATTAGTTTAAACGTGGGTACAGCAATCACGTCTTCCGTAATAGAACCTAAACTGGCGTCGGACCTATTGTCACCGTACACAAACCCTGAAGCGCCTGCAACACGTTGTATCAGTTGTGGGTTGATACCCACATTACGTGTATCAGGGGTACGATAAAGTCGAATCGCAACTGTATGCTCAGGCGCGTCTGCGCTGACTTCCACAAGAAACGCACGAGTCAGATCATCAAGTTCCGTTCCTGCGTTCTTTCTCTCATCTGTGGCATCATATGGATCCGCTTGCATAGTCGAAATAAAGGCAGCGTTACTTGGCGACGATAGAGGAGACAAGTCCCCATGAACACTTTCATATTGAGTGTAGTAATACCACGCGCCAGCAAGCAAAGCTCCTGAGCGCCCGTCAAGCGTATCTCCCGGTGTACCAATGTTTCCTGGCCAAGAGTATCCCAGACTGTTGGGCACATGCCGGGGAGCCTCAGTATACGTACTTTGAGCAGGTGATATCGCTGTGGGTGCTCCAGGTGCAGTACTAAAACCCAACGGTACAACCATGTTGTCGTATGAAATAACTTTAGCTTCGTTAACACCGTTAGTCCAAATGACCTTGTCATTCATCACGACATATTGATCAGGAAACTTTGCCCGATCATCATCATTCAGATCGAATGCCAATCCTTTCCAAGGACCAAATGAGTTGTCTGTACCCCCACCCATAAACCGCCAAAGAACACTACCAAAACGTGCCAAAAGCATAGGTGCCGAACCAGCAAGCAACTGTGTGTGAAAAATACTACGTGGGGGAGTTTCGATATATGCGTTAAACCCATCCGCTGTAGCAATCCGCGCTACCGACTCATACGGTGGCGCATGAAACTCGGCAGGCCCTCTAATCGACGTCAATGTATCTTCAGGAGTCTTCTCGAAGTTGACGACTTTCTGCGCAAGCATAGTCGCAGAATACTGTACGTGTGACTCACCGGGTGGAATAGTCAGTTGTACAGTAGTTTGGTTAGTTGGGCCTGCCATGTTTCATCCTACTACAGCGTTACTTCAATGTTCTCGAAGGTCTTATTGTGCCAAGCGTCCCGGAGAATGTCTTGACCATTTTCATGTACCTTCAGAAAAGGTGTGGATTTCACGGCACGTGACCGCCAAGTCATGAACTTTTCGTTCTTCTGAGGTTCTGGAAGCGTGACCACTGTAGTGCTCCCGCCAACCACAGTGTCAAAAGGATCGATGTTATCTACATCATCTGCAGTAACAGTCACACTATTAGTCGTGGTTGAGAAGTTATTGATCAGGTTGGTGAGATTGTTAATCTTTGTAGTCAAGTTGGCTACAGTCTCTTCCAGTGAAGCTACCTTACCTTGTAGACCTGATCCACCAGTCTCTGGTTCCAACCACGTATCGTGCTCGAGCGTCCATCCAAGAGGCATCCACTCATGCTTGCTCTTCAGCTCAATGTCAGAGCCCAAGAACTCTACACCGTTACGTGTCATCATCGTAGCGGTCCAGTTGGGGCTACCAATACTGGGTGTTAGAATTGCGGTAACAGTAGCCTCTTCGTATTGGCCACTGAGGTTTTCGCGGAAGACTACATCACCCAAAGCAGGTTTGGGCATAGAGAGTCGAATAGGGTGTTTAATCACGGGTAACCTCGTGTTGGTAGGTGTCTTAGTTAGTCGCCACTTTTAAATGAACCGTAGCGATGTCGATGAGAGTACCCTAATAGAGGTACAGGTTCAACAATACGGCCGGGATTAGCGTAGCGTCTTCGGTACGTTTTCACAAGTTCAGTGTAACGTTGCATATGTAGCTCCGCACCGTTTTGGTCCGCCCCATCGATTAAGCACATGTAGTGTAGTGCAAGTTCCAGCAAACATGGAATCGCGTCCCGTTGAATTGGTGCAGTGTCCCGGTCGTCAATAAACTTACGGGGTAAACGCAACACACGAAAATCCAACTCATATCGTTGGTCCTGGTGAGGATAAGCTTTCCACGCAAAGTAACCTGTACTGTGTTTCACCGGACGATGATAGTCATACAACTGCGTACCATCCCAAATAATTCGCGCACCATTTACGGTTTCAGATTGTGCACTAATAGTGTCATACCCTGTTAGATCAGGTAGCTGGTCATATGTGGGCTCTACCTCGCATAAGAAATACAACCGTTCGTTGGTCTCGATGGCTTTGTATTCACCGTACTGGGCAGTGTCACTTTGACTAAGCTGCGAAACATAGTACCTAATCCGCATTCCTGATCGACTAAAGCGTTTCGTACCGCTTACACCGAAGCCCAACATGGCGTCAATGTTCGTCGCAGAGAGTACTATTGCCGAAAGCCGCTCTGCACTTGTGGGGCCCACTACGATGGGTTGATGATCAAAGACCGCTACAGGAGAGGGTGCACTCTCCCACAACGGATCATTGACACCACTAAAACGGGCATGGTCACTCGACAATGTCGCACCTTGGTAGTATGCCCAGTTAACTTTATAGCTACTATCTTGAGTCTCATGACCACCTGGCGCTATCATAGGACCTTGCTGCCACTCTTGATCACGACGCCCCATAACGTAGGTGTAGCATATACCCCATTGGCCCCCTGAGTTTAACGCGTCAGTGGCCGTACTACCTTTTGCCCAGAGATAACTACTGGACGGAAAGGCCTCGCTACGTATAGGCTTTAGTGATGTAATTTGGGGCGCTTCTGTAGGTGCGGGTAGTTTAAAATGCCGTCCACGCCAACAACGAAAAGGTCGTCCTGCTTCATTACCTTGGAAATCCACCATGTCTTGGCGATATGCCCCAGCAGTATCAATTGACCAAACTTGTTGCCGTGTGTCATCAAAAATACGTGCAGGTTCTAAAACTTGCATCACGTCATCTTCGAAAAAGAACTCAGGTTGTTGTAAACGAAAAGACAGGGGGCTTGCACTGACGTCTTTCCAAGGGCGATCAATAGTCACGTAGTATTGGGTGTCGTTTTCTCCGTCCAGTTGAGTCCAAAACTCTAAGGATTGTCGGCGGTACAAGCGTCCGCTTATCTCAACCTCGACATGCATCAAGCCATCCCACTCACCTGTAACCTCAGGACGCCAAGTAACACCAGCACTCGCTGTACCAATACCCACCCCGGAAACGTTTACAAATTGTAGTATACGTTTATCGTCAGAAACGGGTTTTAAGTAGGCGCTAACTGTTCCTGTCTTTACATCAGGTAACAGCACAGCATGCGCTTCCGAAGGCGTCAACGCTTCTGGTACATCACCCGCCAACCTATCCAATGCAAGATTCAGCGCCTCACGAACGCGACGATTCAAGGTATCGCCTGTGGTGTCCCAAGAACGGTAATCGAACAAACGGGCACGCAATGAACTAAGAGATGTATCCACAAGACGCTCCTAAAAGAAAAGCGGGAACCCCGTAAAGAGGCTCCCGCTTATTATATCACGTTAGCGAGACTTATCGAAAGTCAACGTATGCATCACTAACACCACCTGCGGTAGCAGTCAGTGCGCGACCGAATACTGCAAACGAGTCAGTAGCACCACCAGTAGCGGGGATAGCCGTACCAGCGGCAGCGCCACTGGACGTGATGTTGTTACCAGCACCAACACCAGCAGTCTTAACAACGCACTCACCTTTAACGATGATCCAACCATACTGGTTGGCTGCGATGTCATGACCAGCGACACCGATCAAGTTGATCAGCTCGGTGTCAGCGGCTGCAGGTGACTTTTGTGCCGCGTAACTACGGGAGCTTGTAGCCCGCTTCAGCAAATCATTGGCCAAG
>TARA_R110002012_G_scaffold71839_10_pt1 | contig 25111 bp, 41 predicted proteins | sample TARA_R110002012 | Tara Oceans TARA_R110002012 (sample SAMEA4396515) | marine metagenome | biome: Westerlies Biome; feature: [DCM] deep chlorophyll maximum layer (ENVO:01000326); material: water (ENVO:00002006), including particulate matter (ENVO:01000060) such as... | depth 40 m | reverse complement strand
TACCATAACTGGTTGACCGAACCGGTTACTGGATTCTCGGAGGACATATGGTGAGGTTCCCCCCTCTCCCCCTCATGCCCCTGCACTGACGTGTGGGGGTTTTTTAATGGGGGGGGTTCCGTCCAAACAGTGTCAGACGCAATAGGGGTCCCATCACGTAACCCCCTAGCGAAATACGCCGGCAAAAAATCCCCAATTTACCCACGGCAAAAACACCCCCCCCCTCAAAACTCAATGACACATGGGGGGACTCCAAATCGAAAAAATTACGCCGGCAAAAAATCTCACGTAGACCCACGGCATAAATAATCGCATGAGAGCATTCACCATAGTAGAACTTACAGTTACCCTAGTATTAATCATGACACTCATTGGCACGGTAATGATTAACACTATACCTCTGAGAAACCAAACAGAGAAAATTCAATTCAGTTCTGTTATTCGCCAAGCAAAGCTAGAACTCATCTCTCAGAAACTAAGTGATCCTACTCAGGCTGAATATACCTACACTGATGAAAAGGGCTATCGTTGGGTTTACATTCGAAGAACTAACAAAGTCCATTGTTACACTCCGGATGATGTGAAGATATACTCGAGTGACATCTACACAGAATAGTGGTTACAGAAAGTATCTAAACTATAAATAATAGAGTCTCGGTGGTTATTCACAGAGAATAATTGAGAAACGGCAAAAGCTTAAAAAAGGGCTGAAAAATGTTTGATAAAAGTCTACTCCTGCAACACATCAAAAACCAAAACATCAACACTGAGAACCTTAGTGAACAAACTTCAAAAACCCCTGAAGAAGCTGCCGCAAGGGAAACCACTCCCAGACCTTCTTTCCTAGGAAGAGAAAACCCAGAGATAGGTCGTGGAATATCGAAAGATGAATATCGTGCTGCTGTTGATGCGAAGAAGTTGAAGACCGCAAAGTTCTGGGATAAGTTCTATAAAGAACGACGAGGCATCAACAGACCAGGAGCAGAAGAGAGAGCTGGAAAGGAAGTTCCAAACGTGATAACATATCGACCAAAAGAAGTCGGATCTTTTCCTACTGGAGCAACACCAGTTGTTAGTGGATTTAAAGCAAGAAATCTTTCTACGAGAATGGCTTGAACCATGTTTGATAAAAAACTACTACTACAACACATCAAGAACCAAGACGTGAACGAACAAGCAAAGGGCGGGAGAATGCTCGGTGAACCCGATCCTGTTCCTACTCCTGACAATTCGTTCTTTCCAGGCGCGTCAGCGTTAAAGAAAAAAATCTTTTCTACAAATTTCAGAAAGAGTTTCTTTCAGACTGTAGGAGAGAAGAGAGCAGCAAAGATGTCCGGGAAGAACATCGGTGTGCATAAAAGCAAACCCGGTGAAAAACCAGAAGTGTTCGCTGCAAGGTACAAGAAAGAGAATGATCCCTTTAAACCAAGATTCCCTTTCCGGACCGTTACTGAACGTAAGCCATCAAAAGGTGGTGGATTGATAACTCCATTCTCACGATTCAGAAATATGAATGAAGGTACTCATACAGTCAATGTGAGTCTCGATCCTAATGGTGCTGGTTACATCTATGGTAACTCAGGGCATAACGCATTTTCGTTCGAAAGTGAAAAGCCTTCTGGAGAACTTCGATCACTTGTCTCTGATCACGATCATGGACATCTCCATATTCAGCAGATTACGAAGGTTCATACGAATAAGAATCGGGAACGGCTTGATAAGCTCTCGGAGGGTGCTCCAGAGGGTGCTCCTATTAAAGATAAGAACAAGATCGGTGCTTCGGTTGCTGCTGCGGTTAAGAAGCTCATGAAACCCGGCTACGAGGATCCTGACACCCCCACAGCAAGTCCTCCAGCAAGATCATCTGGTGGTTATTGAAGGAACAATGCAAATGAAACGTTTTAAAAAATTCTTAAGTGAATCAATGGACACTCTCTTACCTTACGATAGAGTAAAGGACGAGAAGCAGGACGACATGCGTCATGTTCATCACGAGATATCAGTTCCTGATGGAAGTACTGTTACCGTAGAGAAAAGAACCGACAGTGATAACGAGATGAGCGTCAAGTTCAAGTCAGAGGGTTCTGGACAGTTGACTGGTAAAGGTAAGCATCAGTTCGGTATTCTAAACACAGTTAGACACATAGTAAAGAATGAAGCAAGTCAGCAGGGTGTAGGAGCCGTCAAGTTCAGTATCACAGACAATGATGAGAAGAGACACAAAGTCTATAGTAAGATGGCAGAGAGAATAGGCAAGAAGCTGCCTCCTGTTGATCAGCTACAAAGAATAAATCTCTGATTTTTTTCTTGACAAGATTATGGGTCATCGATAAAATCATCATGTCTCTGAGTAATAAGGGTAATTAGATTGGAATTAAAATGAGAAGCTTTAAAAGATTTCTAAAAGAGGGCATCAAGAAACGTGGAGACAATTTTGTCGTCACTGATTCTTCTGGTAATAAAGTACTCGGAACACATGATACCAGAAAAAAGGCATTAAAGCAACTAGCCGCTGTCGAAATTTCTAAGAAGAAAAAATTGTCAGAACAACGAGGTGTAATGCTCGCAGGTGTTCTCGGTGTTGCTACTACTGTATTTAGTGAACAATACACAGTTCAAAAGGGTGACTACCTCGGTAAGCTAGGAAATGTAAAAGAAATTTTAAAACTGAATCCTCAGATAAAAGATCCTGATCTAATCAGTCCCGGACAAAAGATAAACTTGCCTGGCAAGAAAACTGCTGTTCCTAAAGCTACACCTAAAGTTGCTCCTAAACCTGCTGTCACTGGTACAGAGAGTTTTGCAAAAGATCTAGCTCCTCATGAGGGATATAGATCACATGTATATAAAGACCATAAAGGTAATCCCACTATAGGAATAGGACACATGTTTGGTCCTGACTCGAAGAAGAGATTTGAAGCTGCAGGGCTAGGTTCAAAATATAAAGGTTGTGTTGGTGGAAAGTGCGGATTGAACAAAGATGAAGCAACTAAACTATTATCTCAAGATCTTACTGATGTTTATGTTCCAAGAGCAAAGAAACTTATTACTAACTTTGATAGATTAAATCCAGAGGCTCAAAGTGCAGCAGTTGGTTCTGTGTATAGAGGTGGTCTGTCTGGAAGTCCAAAAACATTAGGACTTATTAATCAAGGAAAGTTCAAAGAAGCAGGAAAAGAATTTTTGAACAGTAAAGAATATCGAACCTCAAAGAAGGCAGGAACTGGTGTGTATAAGAGAATGGATTCTTATGCGAAAGCAATTAGTAGTGCTACACTAAGACCAAATAAATGATACATATCTACACCTAGAAAGGAATTACCTATGGCACTTAACACAAACCAACAACTCACTCTTGCTGAAGCTGCAATTGCTATTAACAATGGACCAGCTGAAGTTGCAGAAGAAGTAGTACAAGAATCAACAGAAGAGACAACAGAAATTTCCGAAATGGATATGGTTGCTCTTTCTTTCATCCAGTCTGCTCTTGGCGAAGACATTATTAACGAATCGACAGAGGAAGATTATGCCGTCGCTGTGTCTGAATTGGTAGAGTCATTAAATCAGATTTGCTTTGCAGTAAATGATTACTTTGGTCTTTACAACGACTGATTTAAAAATTTTAAATATTTTCTAAATTCAACATCATCAAGATCAGATTTGAAGAACCTCCCGAATTTATAGGGGGTTCTTCTATTTTCTGATCCTCTGGTTTCCAACACACGAATTTGAGTGCTAGGAAATCCGTATGCTTCTAGTGCAGCAAACCAAGTATAATTACGAGTTCCTAGTTTTTCTGCTCCTGTTGCCTTCAATCTAATTCTAACTAAAACATTTGCTGCATCAAATAGAGGTATTTGTACTTGTCCTCCAGATAGTTCTGCAATTGGATCTCTACCAGACAATCGATACATTCCAAAGTTTCTTATTTGAACATAGTCTGCACCTTTATTTGAATAGTAAGATTGAACTGCATTCTTAAGTTGATATAGATTTGATAAAGAAAAATCTTCTTCTGATATCATATCAATCTTTTTAGCATTATATTTAAGTGCAGCCTTATTTTCAATCAAACCAATTCTAGGAAGTTGTCCTAACATTCGTCTTTCTTTTTTTGCAGCATCTGCTCTTTGCTTTCTAGAGTTTGCTTTTTTTATTTCTTCTTTTATTATACTTGTTTTCTGAGACCACTTTTCATTTATATAATTCAAAATACCCATAGATCTCAAAAGATCACGTCTTTCTAATGCGTTAGGATCTTTTGATGGAGTAAAATCCCATTTTCCGTTTGAAAGTTGTCTAAATGCAGACTGTCCATAGTTTATATTTTTTGCACTACTTGGAGTGTTTGTGTATTTTACTTCTACATTTATAGGTCTATTACCTAGACTAAAACTCAAATCCATTCCATTACCTTGACCGCTGTGTGTAGAATTAAAGTCAGAGTATTTCTGTGACAAATCTACTTCGTATTGGTAACCTTTATTCATAATATTATAAATCCTTTGATTGTTTTATTGATATTAATATGTATTTTCATATTTTAACCTAAATAATAGTGTTGTCAAAGAGAAAGGTCTGATATTATGAAGGATCCAAACAAAGAAAAAGCACTCAAGGAATTTTTTTCTCATTTTTATGACGTTTGTTCGTCTATCGAAGCGAGTAACTATACTTTAGACGAATTTTACGATCTTTTTCCAGAAGAAACTCATGATTTTTTGAGTCAATATTCTAATTTTACCGAAAAAGGATAAAAATCATGCAAAAAACAGGATTTTATGTCTCAAAAAGAGAAGACCAAGTTGGATTTCGTATATGTTTTGCTAATGGATATGGAATTTCCGTTTTATTTGGAGGAGATTCTGGTTCAAATCCGGTTTCTGTCAAAGAAACTGAGTCAGGAACCGATTATTTTTGTGAAAATGCAGAAATTGCTGTAATAAACAAAGATGATAAGATTGTCCCATTCAAAAATGACGAAACGGTTAGAGAATTTTCTCTTCCTGAAGATTTACCTCAAATATTTTCATGGGCAATGAATAGATGAATCCTGAAATACTAGAATTATTACTTTCAGGAGAAGTTAGAGTCGTATTTAGAAAAAAAACTAACGGCTTGCTTCGTAATTTACTAGCAACCTTGAACAAAGACGATATTCCACCCGAACAATATTCAACTTTAGCTTCTGTTTTACAGAACACCTCTTCGGATTTGGTCGTAGCATGGGACATTGAAACTAATGATTGGAGAAGTTTTTATTTAAGCACAGTAGTTGATATATTTAGAACAGAACAGAAAAAGGAATCAGATAGGGAATGACACAAGCATTAGACTTTCATAGATTCCCTGAGAGGAAAAGAAAAATGGCAAAGAAAGTAGATTTGTCGGGTGACATGTACTTGGATGATTTGATTAATGCAGCAGAGTCTGCAGTAATTGGTTATGAAAAATACCTATTAGATAAACTTGACTATAAAGACTTAGCGGTTATAATGGGACAGTTGCGAGAACTACTTCCCTTTGAAAATTATGATCGTGAAAGTGAGAACTGATGTACAGATTACATATCGATATTCCTTTCGGTGATGACGAGGATGCTGCTATTATTGCAGCAAAGCAATTGATGGAATGGCATTTCATTGATATAGAAGCAAAAGAAAAAATTCAAAGATTAGTGACTCGATGTAGTGGTATTGATCAAGTTAATTATCGTCTTGGACATGATGATGACAGACAAAAATCTAATTATTTGATGAAGAACGAAGACGGACACGTAAATAACAAAAAGTGCCGCTTGACAATGAATGATAACAAGGTATAATAGTTGAAAACGAGCGCCCTGGGAGGAATGGTTTTTCTCAGCCCGACTTATAATCGAGTAAACGTGGTTCGAATCCACGAGGGCGTATTGGAGATATTATGAATCGTGAACCAACAATTTATGTCGCAGGACCAATGCGAGGATTTGAAAATTACAATTATCCAGCATTCGATCGTTGTTCCCGTGTTTTGAGAGATCAAGGATGGATAGTTATTAATCCTGCCGAGTTAGATAGAAATGCAGGAAAACCAACATCTACTTCGTATGATTTTGATCCAGACAACAACTATGAAGATCATGAGTTTATGCGTAATGCACTTAAACGAGATATGGATGCAATATGTGATGAATGCACGGCAATCTATATGATGAGTGGTTGGGAAAAAAGTAAGGGTGCTAATGCAGAATTAGCCCTTGCTCGAGCACTAGGAATTAAAGTTTTTTACGAGGCACCATTACCAAAATGAATATATTTGTATTAGACAAAAATCCATTATCTGCCGCACATCAAATGTGTGATAAGCATATCCCAAAGATGATTGTAGAAAGTGCTCAGATGTTATGTACTGCACATAGAATTTGTGATCCTATTGGTGAGTATCTAGACTTAGGAAAAAATGGTAGAAAGATTAAAAGATGGAAGCACGAAAATGATTTAAATGCAAGCAAACCAACCCTATACAAAGCTGCAATGATAAATCATCCGTGTAATGTTTGGTTGAGAGAATCAGTTCAAAATTATACATGGTTGTCTCTACATGCAATGCAATTACTTACTGAGTTTAAGCAAAGATTTGAAAACAATCATAAGTCATCTAGTGTTATAAGGTGGTGTGCAGTAAATCTTCCTAATAACATTCCCGATATAGATCAAACACCATTTGCTCAAGCAATGCCTGATGAATATAAAGATTCTAACTGTGCAGTAAATGCGTATAGAAGTTACTACGTTGGTGATAAAGCAAGATTTGCTAAGTGGGAAAAGAAAAACAATGAACCGTATTGGTGGAAAATACGAATTCAAGGTTCCCATAAATCGTACGCATAGCTTTTAACAAAGCCTTCATAGCTCAGTTGGTAGAGCACCGGCCTTTTAAGCCGAGTGTCGCAGGTTCAAGTCCTGCTGAAGGCATTTAACTTAATTTTTTGGAGATTATAATGAAGAAGTTGTTTGAACGTTTGAGTAAGATTTTTTATATTCTAGCCATTTTATCTATTTTTAATTCAATTTATATCTATCAAACAGATGCCACTCTTGGTATTTTTATTGGACTGTGGGTTCCCACTTTATTACTATTAGGTCCTTCTTGTCCTTGGGCTAAAGAATGATTGTATTCGAAAATGTGTATTTAACTTTATTATTTTGGGACAGATTACAATTATTGACTGATTTAGGTCCTACAGCATTATGCTGATTGTGGTAAACTGATCGCTGACTTTCATTATAAATATGAAGTCAGCATCAGTTTTTTAATGGAGTCATCATGAGTGGAAGTCATTCAACCGGAAAAGGTGATAAGTACAGATCAGTTGATAGGAAAAAATATTCTGAAAATTATGAAAAGATTTTTGGAAAAAAGAAACCTCCCAAAGCAAAGAAAAAAAATAAATAAATGTATGAACCGATTAAAAAGAATCTGGAATAGATTAGATAAGTCAAGGTGGTGTTTTCTTAAACGTTTTTTAAGAAAAAAACCTAAACTTATATTAACACCTAATAAAGTACAGATTTATACAGACACTGTACGTCTGCGTACAAGATCAAAAAATGTAATTAAAACAGAAACTAAATGGCTATTTAGATACAAAGAATAGGAACACAAAATGCAATTATTTACATCTGAAATTTTAGGTACAATTTTTTACAGCATCGTGGTTTTCACCGTAGGTGCTTTAGTAGGCAAAAAACTATGGTACTGGGTACGAAAATTCTTTCCTTGGAATAAAGACTGATTTATCTCTTGACAAATTGAATTTAAACTGTATAATTTACACATAAGCAAAAAGAAGCACAGGTGCTGCTTCTAACTAAAACTTTAACCAATGCACCTATGGAGATTCTATATTATGCGTAATCTTACTAAGAAGCGTCGTGTCATCAACTACCTCACCTCCGGTAAGGGATTGACTGCACGAGAAGCTGCTGCTCGATTTGGTGTCGGTAACATGCGTGCTATGATGAGCACAATTCGCTCCGAATTTACTAAGTATGGTAACTGGGAAGTTGTCAATGAAGAAACTACAACCGGAAAGACTCGGTACTTCCTGAAGGATGTACATCCCGGTAAGCGTATGTACGCTTACAACAAGGATGGTTCCAAGTACATGATGGTCTGAAGTTAAGTCTCCAATGGGGGAAGACCTGTACGTAAAGTGCGGGTCTTTTCCTATATAACTACATGAATAAATCTCATGACTTTGGTAGAAAATCAAAAAAGAAGATGAAAAAAGAGCGTGAGACAAATAATGGACTTGATAGAAATTTACCTCGTAGTAAACCTATGAGCAAATCGGTAAACCGCAAAAAAAGGATGTATAACAATGGACGTGAAGATAATTAGATTTCTTAATGGCGAAGAAGTAATTGGTAAGATCACAGAAAAGAAGGGTAAGTACACCATAGAAAAAGGTGCTGTAATTGTACCTGTTGGTGAACAACAACTTGGTATGGTTCCTTGGCTTCCTCACGCAGAGGATAACACAGTAACTGTAGATGAAAGTAAGGTTGCTTTTGTTTTTACTCCACTCACAGATCTTGCTAATCAATACAGCACTAATTTTGGTAGTGGACTAGTAGTTCCAAATAACCAAGTTTCAGATCTTAAACTTAGTGGCGTTTGATATAAAGGATATTAATAATGTCTAGTAGAGCAGGTGTTGGACTGGGTGGTGCATCAGGATTGAAGCCAGGAAAACCTCGTCGATCAAAAAAGAAGAAGGGTAATACCCCAGCAAGAACTTCTAAATCTGGAAATGGAAAAAGAATTCGTTAATCTATCTGTGCTCGTAGCTCAGATGGATAGAGCAGCGGACTTCTAATCCGCAGGTCATAGGTTCAAGTCCTATCGAGCATGTTTAACATATTGGAGTATCAATGAATATTACAGAAACCGTAGTAGAAGTAGGAACACAAAAAGTTGGTATAATATGTGAGGTAAGAGAAACCACTGAAGGTAAATCTTACTTGGTTGATTTTCAGGGTGTGCAAACATGGAAAAACGAAGGTCAGATTATGTTGTATCTTACATCAGATCACAGAAATTCTGATGGTGAGTTTTTAGTTGACTAGTTTAATTTACTTGTTATAATACATTTCCGTTACTTAACAGGAGACTTGAAATGACTGAAGTTGGATTTGACTGGATTTCTGATGATGATATCTGTTTTGTTACAGGTCATGTCATAGACAAAAGAGATCATGCACGATGGACTGGTGAATATGATGCTTGGGTTTCTGAGAGAGGTCAGCAAATGATCGAAAATTCTCATAAAACAGGTGAACTTGAAACTAATCGTAAGTGGCAAATTATATATTCTGAGTGGTACTCAGAAGATGAATCTAAAAGTGTTGTGATGAATGAGCTTTTTATGAATTTCGAGGAAGACGGTGATGCCTGACAAGGAGTGGATTGCACAAACTACTTGGGATAATAAAGAAATAATTTTCGTTAGAGAACACACTTGTTATGACTTAGAATCATCCTCACTCAAAGATATGGCGGAACGAAGAATTAGACAGTGTGAAGTCGAAATGAAACATTGGGAAGATCTTCTGAAGCGGAGAGAAGAAATGCTAAAAAGTAAAAGTAAGGATTAAGTTCATATAAATATCTGTATGAATAACTTTACTCAATTTTTAAATGAAAACGCCAAATTAACTCTAGAATATCACGATGAGTTAAATTCCAAATTTTGGACTGGTGAAAAATTAAAGCCCGAAGTTCGTAAGCACCTTCTGATGGTTGCGAACAAATGGGCTGTTTTTTCAAATATACCAAAAAGTGGGATTAAGGATGTAGTCCTCACAGGAGGAAATGCAAATTTCAATTACACTAAATTTTCAGATTTAGATGTTCATTTGATTGTAGATTTCTCTAGCGTTGTTGATTGTAAAACTGAGTTTGTTGACGAATATCTTAGAGATAAAAAAACCATCTGGCAGTTGACTCATGATATTAAAATATATGGGGCTCCTGTAGAAGTTTATGCAGAAGAGAAAGTTCCTTCTAGAAAGTCTCAGGGTGTTTATTCTCTAACGAATGATAGTTGGCACCAAAAACCAAAGAAAGAAAAGGTAGATCTACAAGATGCTTTGCTGAAATCCAAGATAGATCACCACGTTCACATGATTGATTATGCACTAAAACATCATGCAGATGAAGAAGGAACTTTAGCTAAAATCAAAGAACGTATAAGAAATATGAGAGGCTCTGCTGTGCGAAAAGCAGGAGAGTTTTCTGTTGAAAACCTAGTGTTTAAGGAACTCCGAAATAGAGGTATTTTAGACAAGATGTCTAAGCATATCAGAGAGTTGCAAGACAGAAAATTATCACTAAAAAATAAAAAATAAAGTTTTTTGATCCTTCAAAAGTATAAATACTAGTGAACAATTTCACACGGGAGAAATCACATGGAAGAGGCATTACAAGGTCATCTCATGGATTTCGTTATGACTGTATTAGGTGCTGCGATTTTTGCTTTGATCGGATTCGTTTGGAGAATTAGTCACAAGGTTGCGGAAAATGCTAAACGTATAGACACAATAGCTGACTTGTCCAGAAGGGATGTTCAGGAACTGAACAAGGACATTGACATGTTAATGGGTAAGGTCGATAAGCATGGGGAATGGACAACAAATAGAATGATGTCTATTGCCAAGGATATGAACAAATAATCAATAGTACGTGACGTTAGTTTGATCACTCAAATTAAACGAAGTTGACGATGGAGCAAGAACGGTTCCCGATGTAGATTGTAACTCGGGAGCCGTATCTGTTATTTGTATAATACCGCCAGAATTTGGTTTATTTTCAGAATAATAATAGAATGTTCCTTTATTTTCTGGATAGAAGACTAAAACATCACCACAGATTTTAACGTCCGGATGTACACCTCCACCATTCCATTTTCCATCTTGAGTTGTACTTATTCTGAATAGCAAGTCATTTTCTAACAATAATGTAGAGGATAAATTAAATATGTAAGTATTTCCAACTTGCATTCTTAATGTAGGTTGTTCTGTGGCTCCAAATCGAAACGCACCATTTTCAATCTGTGGTGAAAGTACAACAACATTTCCACTAACAGTGATATCGCCACCTAGCGTACTTCGTTCGCTGTCAATCCTAAAAAAGCTCAATCTAGTATTTTGATTTAATCTGCTCTCTTCTACAAAATCAGCAGATGCACCAAACACTAGAGTTTCCATTTCTTCACTGTCTATAGAGGTTCCTGTGACATTGAAAATCTTTCCTGTGTTGGAACCACTTTCAATACGAACTGTATCTCCAAACTTAACACCTATTGTTTCAAAACTAGGAGATAAATTTCTACCAAACAGGTTTTTAATTGCGTTACTTTCATTTGTATTACTACTAGTTATTGCAGAAAAATCAAATTCTGTATCTTTAACAAAACCTTCTGCTTTATATTTTTTATCATAATTCTGCGGAGAAGTTACTGTATAAACATGAGCAAATATTGCTTTATCAAAAGTACTACCTGCTGTAAATCCTGCAGAGATATTACTAATCTCACCTGAAATAGAATCTATGTGCTGTGCATTACTTAAAGTAAACCCGTTTCCCATCGAAAGACCATTAATTACCTGATCAATATATTCATTTTCTAAAGAGTCTCTACATCCATTAAAATTTATTAATGCTCTAGTATTTCCCTCTAGTAAGGTTATTTCAGGATTGAATCTTATAGGTCGATCAAAATCTATACGATCTTGAAAGTCGTTAGAAAACGACAGACCTCTAAAAACTCCTGATGCATAAAACTCTGGTGTTGTTTTATCTCGTCGTTTTGAATTTCTAGTATTTCGAGATTTTATAAAACTACGACCCAATGAAGTTTACCCTTCTTTTATCTCCAGATGCACCAAGAATGTAAACTAAATTCGCATTACTAACTTCTAGGAATAAACTTTCTCCAGATTCTAGAGGATATCCATTAGCAGTAACACCTGCAGATAATCCAGAGTTTCCAACATAAATTAGATTTAGATTGGAAGGGTTGGATTTAATTGTTACACCACTTTGTAGGGGTGTTGATGTTCCTACTAATTGAGATGCAGTGTTTCCAGACGAAGCTACTGTTAATCCAGACACAAAAGTAGTTGGTTTTGAATACCCCTCAATGGTTACCTTCAGATTGTCTGCAGTCACGCCTACTGCACCGCCTGGGTAGTTTACGACTTCTATCGCTTCGCCAACTCTACCCGCAACTCTAATCGGCTCTCCTCCACAACATCCTTGAACTCTGAGTGCAGTATTTACCTCGGATGGGGTTCCTGCTCCAGTAAACCCTGCATTTGTAATTCCAACTACAGCAGCAACTGTCACTTCAAACGTGGTGCCTTTATTTACTAGGTTTACGTTCAGAGCATCACCAGAAACACCTATCGTTGTACCATTTGAGCCATGGAGTTGTGTCTGAATAAATCTACCACCATCATGTCCAAATACAGAAATGGAGTCGGTTCCTGAGTTTAGATTGAGTGATCCACCAGAGATTCCTACCTCACCCTTAATTGTTATAGAATCAGTATCAGATGATAGAGTATATCCTCGATTAGTTACCTGTGATATGGTAATGCCACCACCCTCTAGACCATCAGTAGCCAATCTGATCGTACCAGTTATACCAAGGACATCTCCGGATGTAGAACCTGCAACTGCAATGTACTCTACCTCTGTTGTTGCACCAGATACATATGTTCTATTCTTTATTGGGAAATCACCACTAGCACCAAGGTTTCCTGTCATATTAAGAGAACCACCAGTAACAGCCATAACTTGAACTGGCATAGGGAAGGTTTCATTAACTTTATATGATACAGATGAATCGCCCCACACCATTTTGTTCAGGGGTAGGTTACATGTGACACCTTCTGGTGTTGTTCCGATGTCTGTGCAGAAATCCGCAGTTCCGCCTGATATGTTGGCTGTAATCTTTGGCATTATAATCTCCTTGGCTTATCATATATATATTTAACTTGACAACCGTCAAAAATATTGTAAAATTACAAAGGAGAATACAAATGGCAACTAGATTTTGGGTAGAATCAAACGAAAGTTCAAGAGCAAGATATTTCAGAGCAGATTGGGCAAGCAAAAACGAAGGCGAATGGAAACGACATGGTAATTTAGGTTGGCAGTGGTTTCCTGCAGAAGTAAAGCAAGTAGTAAAAAAACCAAAAAAGAGTATATTGAGAAGAAATAAATGATAAAAGAAGAAACTAAAAATGATTTTTGTATTGAGGTAATAGAACATGCAAATAAAGAGTCCATGACGTATATGGATTCAGTCATTCATGTTTCTGACAAATATGGATTTGGACCTGAATTGGGTGCTAAATTTCTGTCTAAACCTTTGATAGAAAAAATCAAAATAGAAGGAGAAGAACTGAATCTTCTTCCGAAAAAAAGCAAATTACCCTTTTGACTTTTGTTAATTTTATGATACAATACTCAGAACTGGGGAGTTCCCAGTAACTTAATGGTACGAGGTAGATCCTCGGGAAAGGAAAACCTATGAGTTTTTCAGATTTTAAAAAACGATCCGCAAATAGTATTCAGGATCTAAGTAAGAAGTTAGAGGCAACAGAAGCTAAGAAGTCCTACAAGGATGATCGATTTTGGCGTCCGCAGCTAGACAAGGCAAGTAATGGCTACGCTGTTATTCGTTTTCTTCCTGCACCAGACAAGGAAGATCTTCCTTGGGCGAAGCTTTACTCACATGCCTTTCAAGGTAAGGGTGGGTGGTTTATTGAAAACTCACGAACCACTCTAGGGGAGAATGATCCCGTTTCCGAAGCAAACAATGAACTTTGGAACAGCGGAATCGAGAGCGATAAGGATATTGCTCGAATTAGGAAGAGGAAGATGCAATACATTTCCAATATTCTGGTTATTAGTGATCCTAGTACTCCAGAAAATGAAGGTAAGGTATTCCTCTATAAGTATGGTAAGAAAATCTTCGATAAGATTCAGGAAGCAATGCAACCTGAATTTGAAGACGAAGAAGCAATTAACCCTTTTGATTTTTGGAAGGGTGGAAATTTCAAGCTCAAGGTTCGTAAGGTTGCAGGTTATGTAAACTACGATAAGTCTGAGTTTGATTCAGTATCTGAGTTGTTTGATGGTGATGATGAGCGTCTTGAGGAACTCTGGAACAAGGAGTATTCTCTCACAGCGTTCACTGATCCTAGTAACTTTAAGAGTTATGACGAGCTTAAAGCTAGATTCAATCAGGTAGTTGGTGCTGATATTCGTTCTACTGAAACTGTAACTGAAACTGTAGAGAGTGAACCTGCTGTCAGGGAAGACTCTACAGGAGAAGAAACAGACGCTCTTGATTATTTTGAGCGTCTAGCAAAAGAGTAGATTAAATATATTTTCGTCTCCATTCGGGGATAGATCCAACATCTCTAGTCCGCGTTTCGGTTCCAAATCGAGGCGCGGATCTTTTTCCTTTATCTGCTAATTGTCTGTTTGCACCCGTGCTAACATCAAATCCTTTTGATTTTGCAGACATCGGTGGAATTGCAGCCTTACTTTTTTGTACTTGGTCATAAGAAGAGGGAGAGGGTTTCATAGATTCTTGAATATTTGGTGTTATATTAACTTCATTTAAAGAAGAAATCTCAATTGGTTCTTCGGACTCAAACATAACAGGATCTAGTGGTTGCATCATTTCGATATTGTTTGACATATTTTCTACAGAGATAAAACTTTCAGTATTCAGTGTTTCAAAATCTAAACTCATATTAGTTTGATTTGTCTGATACATAAAACTCCCTAATAGCCATTATTGGCTTCTTGAATTTTTTGATTCTCTTTTTCTATCTTGTTATTTAGTAACGTTATGTATATGTCTCTTTCCCATATTATCATGTTTTCAATATCAGACATACTCATGTTGTATGAATCTACTAGAGTAAATGACATCGAACTGATCTTTATAAGGTCAATATGACCAAATAAAATTTCAAAAAATTTACAAAGTCATTTACCTCGATTTCTCTGTCGATATCATCATATGACTTGTATTTAATATTGAATTTTACTGTGCTGTTGCAGATAAACTCTTTGAGAAGTTTATACTTCTTTCTTTCGATTAGTTCTACGTATTCTCGTTTTTCTTTTATTGCAACATCCTCTAGTTGTATAGTTTCGGATGGTGTTTGAATTTCAGTTAAACACTGTGTCGTTAAATCGAAATACTCTTCTTCTGTTTCTGGAAAAGATTCAAATGAAAGAATATCACTCATTCTAGGACATCTAAATTTCATTATAAAATCTGATTTTATTTTCACCAAAAAATCTTTTTTTGACGATTCTATCTTTACATCATTTAAATCTAAGTCAACAACAACTGGTTCTTTTGTATAAGGACATGTGATTTTTAGTTTTGTTGTTTCGCCTATAGACTTTTGTCGTATTGAGTTTATTGCAAATTGAAAATCCTGAATGGAAAAGTTTAATGATTTTACCTTATCATCAAAGCATGAATTTACCATAGAACATAAATTTGTTATTTTATCTTCAAACGTGGAAGATATATTATTGATTATAGAAAAATATTTCTCTTCCTTTACTAGTAAAGGTCTAAATGAATATTTTTTCTTCGATGTGGGTAATGTTATCTTATATTCTGGTATATTTTTCTTAATCAAATCAATAATCATATTAATCTCTCTATATTTCACCTAAGTATCGGGTTGTAGTTCTTGCGTAGTTGAATAGAACAGTAAATGATGCCAATGAATTTGATGATTGTGAATTGAAGTCCATTGGGATCACTGCACGGGGATATATTTCACTATATCCGATGTAGTTTACATCTTCATTTCCATCGGTTGCTCGATCAGACTTTAACCTAACGTAGCATACGTTATTCCTAATTGCATTATTGTACATGTTTTCGGCAGTAAATACAGTTGGTTGATTTACGTTTCGATTGAAGTTATACGATTCCCCACCGTATGTTTTAATTAAGGATACGAGTGTGGAGTAAACAGCAAGACTTTCATTTGCATAGAAAGATATTTGCAGCAGGTTCGAGTTCTGTCTTTTTATTGGAACATTCAATGAAATATTTTGAAATTCGAATGGCATGGATTGAATTTCTGTTGTAGGGGTACTCACTGAAATTGCTGGGTAATCTGAGATATAAACATACTGACCTTGAACAGGATTCCATAGATTCATGTCTACTGAAAATCTATTATCTCTTAATGCTTTTGATTGCTGTCCAGCTAATAATTCTTTGATGTCGGTTAGATTTAAACTCATTTGAATAAATTGTCCTCTGTTAGAATTTTAAATATCCACCCGTTGTCCTCGCATAATTTTTCTGCTGCTTCCCATTTACATTTATTTATAGTATATCTACACATCTCTTTCATATAACTCTTTTTATTGCTCTTTTTAGGCATCTTTGTTTGTTTTTTTGGCTTCACTTCTATTAGATACGTTTTTACAGTACCTTCTTTGTCTTTTATCTTTGTCAGAAAATCTGGGTAGTAGTTATGCCATTTTTTATCTACTGGTGAGTAGTAGGGTATCTTGAGTTCTTCTGAACCCCAGTTTATGACATTTTCATTTAGATCTAAATACTTACACATCTTACGTTCCCACGTAGATCTACAAACAATGTTTTCAAAATTTCCCACATATTTTTCTCTATTTTCTGGTAGGTATTTTGATTTATATGCCATACCTATATATAGCAGAGGGGGCTAATAATGGCAGAAACATCAATTGCACTTTCACCTACTACCAGGGTAGATACATTCACAGATTATATAAGATTACAGGCATATAAAGCCAATACTTTATTTGAAAGAGCAAATGTAGCTACGGGTAGAGGAACTAATCTGATAAAATCATGGTTTATTCCTATGCCACAAACCATCGGAAGAATGGTTGCTCATAATTATCAGGTAGTAGAACAATCAGTTGCATATGCTTTGGCTAAAGGTAGAGCACAGGGTAGACAAAGCCAGATGGATGCAGCAAATATTTCATTAGCTTCTGCTGGATTAATGTCATCACTAGGATCATCTATTCCCGGTGTGGGTGGAGATATGGCTCAAGCAATTGGTGGTATCGGTTATCTAAGCGGAGTTGCAGCTTCGGTAGCAGGTGCAGTTTCTATGATTCCTGCCATGGAAGATTTCATGGAAGGTTTAAAGGCGGAAATGTCTGAAGAGCCTGTAGTTGGTATGTCTTCACAAGAACTAAAATATGGCGGCACTGTGGAAAGATCTTATGTTTTAGATTACGAATTTGTTGCAAAAGAACCTGCAGATGTATATGGTCCCAATGGTATACTTCAAATATTAGCTGACTTGGAAGCATGGTCTTTTCCTAGATCTCGTGATAACGAAGTTTCTAGAAGAGATTTAATTTTAACACCACCAGTTTTTGTGATGCAACATGTAAAACTTAATGGTGAAGGTGGAATAGCGAGTATAAATAATTCACCACCATTAGCTGCACTAGGACAACCTAAACTTTTGATTTTACGTAAAGTTGAGTCTTCTCATGAAATGAAAAGTGTTTTGGTTAACGGTAATTACACATACCCAATAATAACTAGGTTGAGACTAGAATTAGCTGATATGGAACCATTAGCTGTGATTGAGAATCAATATGTCTCGTATGGAAATATCACAGTTCCTAGACTCGCATGTAGATCTGAAATATATGCAGAAGCAAGTTCAGGTAACGTATCAGGAAATTGAGGTAATACATGAGCTTTATTAAAAATTTTCCACAAGCAATATTTACTCTGCCGAGCGGAGATGAAGTAGTAATTGTTGATATATTTAAAACTTTTGTAATGTCAGATAAAACAAAAGGAAATGATGAAATCTTAAATAAAACTCACGGAGTTTATACAAATAAAGTAGAAAACTTAAGTTACGAGTTATATGGGGACAAGCCATCATTATACTGGACATTACTATATCTGAATGATATTGATTCATTTAGTTCATGTCCAATATCACAAAGTAAATTTGAATCAAACTTATCTAACAGATATCCGGGTAAGGTATATTACATAAAAGATGCTATCGATGCAAGCAGAATCATAAAAGGTGATATGGTTATTTTGTTTACTGTATCGGGAACTCCCGGTGTAACTGCATGGAGAACTGCCGGTATAGTAAAAGAATATGATTCTAAATTTAGAAGAGTGGTTCTAGAGAAGGAATATGAAAATAGTGGAGCAACCACAGGATTTTCTGGTTCTAATTTCTACAATGCACAATTAGAAGTAAGGAGACAAAATCAAGGTTCGTGGATTCCTCTCGGCGGTAGTTATGAATATAACCCCAGTAATCCAGGTCTAGTTGTTGGTAGAGTTGAAGATGAAACAGATATGATTTTGGGAATATATCAAGATGGGTTGGACGGTAGAGATATTTCTCCTTATCAAATTATAAGTGGATCGGACTTTACTTCAAGTTATGATTTTGCAATTACAGGACCAACTTCAGGAACAGTTCTATATCAAATAACCAATACGGATCCCGAATTATTACAGTCTCCTTTATCAGAGTTGTATTTTCATACTTTAAGAAAAAGTGAAGTTCAGAAAAATACCGTAGCAAATTCCATCAAATATCTTTCTGTAGAAAGAGCCTTTACATTAAACAATTTTGTTCTCGACATGTTAAAAACTAGTTTTAGACGAGGACGGGAAATTACAATAACATAATATCATGTCGAAATACATAGCACATTTATCTGAAATTTCATTATCCAAGGTTTTAATAAAAGATGAGACCGGAGATATATTAATTGATTTAGCAGAAGAAACCGTTGCTGGTAAATTAAGTATGGGTACTATAGATATACTAGAATCTATAGGATCAACATCAGTGCGTGGTGAACTTATTGTGGATTCTACTAGAGGTGAATTTGAAGCACTTCAACTAATTGGAAATGAAAGTGTTCAGTTTGTTTTTGAGTCTCCACCCGCAGATGAGGATGACGATCCATTTGAGGTAACTTCACCTGAATTTAGAATATTTGATTTCAACGACACTAGTGATTTTAGTGATCTAAGTCTAACACCCGAGGGATTTTCTTCTAGATCTTTGACATTAAAGTTTTCCAGTAAACAAGAAGGTGATATATTCAATGTAGAAACTCCACTTCCTTTTGGATTTTTAGGAAAAATATCTTCAGATCCAGTAGTAGAAGAAGAAGTAGAAGGTCCACCAGAACCGGGTGCAGAAGAACCAGAGCAGATACCAGGTCTAATAAACAAAATTGCTGAGAAATATTTTCCTGATGATGTTTTTGAAATAGAGAGAACAGATAATACTGCATTTTTATCTCCGAATAGATTTACATATCCTTCTAGAAAACCAACTAAAAATATGAACTTGTTGCAATTAATCAAATATTGCACTAGTTATGCTTGGAAATCTGATAATGGTGGTATAGTAGGACCTCCCACACCCGGAGATTCTCCAGAAACTTATAGTCCTTTTGGTTGGTGCAATTACTTTTTTTGGCAAGATCTATATGGTTGGCACTTTAAATCTGCAACAAAAATGGCAGCAGATTCTGTGGTGAGAGGTATTAAAACATTTAGTTTTTCTCGTGATATATTAAATAAATCTAGAATCCATAAGCTAGATCCAATTTCAGATTTTTCTATAAACAAAGCTTTTTCGAGCGGAGTTTTATACGCATATCACACTAGAACGGAACAAAATTATACTGATGTATATTCTAGATTTTTAGGTGACGATGAAAGATATGTTAAAACAAATTATAAGTTTAATTATGCTACTGATTATAATGGAATAGTAGAACCAATAAAATTTCTTCCTGATACATTAGAAAGTAAACCTTTATCTGAGTGGATAGAAGACAAATCAAACAATGAACTTGAAATAAAGGATTACTTGTTTGGTTGGTACGATAAACGACAATTCAACAACAGTATTAAGTTAGATCAAATAGTAGGTTCTGGTAGAGATAAAGATGCAAAGGGTCCACTTGGGAATAATGGAACTGATGCTGTAGATATTCAAAGTCCTGAATCTCTTAACAATTTAACCGACTATAACAGCTATCAAGATGATGTATGGCAAGAAATGTTTGACTGTGTTAAAGTTGGAGAAGCGGAAGATTTAAATGCAGACTATAACAATCTCAAAAAAGTAACAAAGATAAAAGCAGATACTTTTAATGCTAAGAGTAGATATAAGAAGGCGATGAATTACAAAGAAAAATGGAATCTTTATCGGTACTCAGTTTGTTGTGAGGTTCCAGAAGCAGCAGCGGCAAAAACAACTACATTTGCAATACTAAAGGGTCATAAAAAACTTGCAGGTGCATCTAATGTGTTTGAGTATGATTGGGCAGAAGTATGCATAATACCAAAGGCTGCTATTGGTTTCATTTTTGGACATAAAATAGATGATTACAATGGAGTCAATCCGTGGGATAATGCATTAATAGGAGGAGCTGGATTAAATTCATTACTTTTGATTCCTCCTAACGATTTCCCCGGAAAACCATATAACACAGGAGTTGCAAAATATTTTCCATATGTTGCAGAAAATTCCGTAGGTGGAGAAATAGCTGTTGGTGAATTATCCGGTCTTATAAACTTTTTCTCATCAACTCCAGGAGTCACTGCAGAAGGAATAACTGGTTCTATATCATGGGATTATGTGAAGGATTTATTTGATGATGTCGGTGGTGTGTCTGCAGAGGGTATAACTCTGGCTTTTCATAATAGTCAATATTCTCCGTTTCTAGTAGTAGAAAAACCAAAGGGTGGAACTGGTCTAGTTGCTGGTAGTAGAGCTTATAATTTAAATGAAATAATGAATAGACCTATATTAGATGAAGGCACTTATGATGATATCATAAAAGGACGTTCGGATAAGTCTGGTCCATCAGATAGATCTACTATTTTCTGGCAAGACACACCAATAGAATCTGGAGATTTTGCTGCAAATCCTTTTGAGGTCGAGGTTCCTTCCGGCGATAACCTAGACAATATTCAATATATGGTAGGACCTGGTATAAATGCATCTCAGGGAGATAACTGGACAGACTATCCACATGGGTTTGATACCATGCCTGTGGGATCATATAAAACCATTGTACGAAATGAAGGTGAAGAGGGTGGTTATGTTGGTGGGTTGGATTGTGAAGCAATACCAATCGGTCATGTTGTAAAATTAGAATTTGCTTCGTTTGATGATATCTATAGACTTGGAATAGAGGGCAGACACGATGATTCTGAGTCGGATCTATACCCCAAAGGTCCTAAAGGTATTTACTACTTCTCTGCACAAAACGCACATGATGGTAAGTGTGAGGGTTCTTGCACACTGGAAGGATAATAATGGCAGATACTCTAATACAAATTTTAAGAGAATACATTCCTAAAAAGAAACAGATAGAGATCGAGGTATCTCATGCCATGAATAAAAAATATACATGTGCAAATCCAGAGGGTCCGGTATCAAATGAATTCTGTCCAGAAGAGGATCCTCTTTGTAATTGTCCGTGCAAAGATCTAATACCAAAATCTATTTCTGTAGTGACTGCACAATGGTTATCTGAAAATAAATACGAATTTTCAGAAAATGATTTTAGTCTTATATACTACAATGATCCCACAGAAAATCCTTGGGCTGTTGTAAAGGGAGTATATGAAGATAAGGGAGACGATGCAGAAGAACAAACAGCAGGAGGAAATAATCCCACATATGAATTGTTTGGGGAAGCCACTAGTTCATTTCATGCTACGGAAGAGGAAGCAATTGAGGCAATGGAATTAGCATATGAAGATACTGGTGGTTACACAATGGACGAACCAACAGATTCTTACATGGATTCGCTATTAAAAGCCAGCTCTGAGTGTGATGCAATAGGAAGTGAACTCGGTGAAAGTTGGTTGGGTTGTGACTGGGATGATCCAAACTCACCCATGAGCTGCGACTGTCCGTGTGTAGGTGAAGATTACAACAAATATCTTAGGTACAATTCATCACTTGCAACTTTTTGGGATACTCCTGGCTATGTTCCTATGATTGCAAATGCTCACAAAGAGGCACTTCAATCACAGAAAATAGGAATTTCGGTTCCGGGTGATCTATCAATACGACCTGGTGATTTGATTTTCTTAGATTTGATGGATGTGCCTCATGGATTCGAAGAAATAGATACCATAGCGAGAAAGTATGGAATTATAACACCCATAGAAAAGAATGCAAAATTTCATGGAAGATGGATGGTTTCTAGTATCAGACATAGAATGTTTGGAGTTTCTTATCACAAAATGGATCTCATATTAATTAGAGATGGAGTTCCATATAAAGGTGACGAGGAAGGTGCTTCTGAAACATCTTCCAGTGCTCAAGCCTCAGTACCATTTGTTCCTATAACTTCTAGAGGGTCAGCTAGTGCCTCCAGTAGCCCGTTAGTTCCCGGTACAGTGCAGCAAACCACATCAATCACTAGCGTCACCACAGGGGACACACAATCAACGCAGAGCGATTCTACGACTACTACCACACAGTCCACCCCCTCTCAATCATCTACTTCATACACACCACCTTCCTCTGGATCTGGTTATTAAAAGGAATATATACCTTTATGGCAAAGTATAAAGATATAGATTTTAAATTCAGTAAAAACACATTCACTGGAGACTTGAATGTCGTTCAAGATTCTACTGCTATTAAACAGTCTATTAAGAATATCATTCTCACACTAAAAGGAGAAAGATCTTTTAAATATGAATTTGGTTCTGCAGTTCAGAGATTATTGTTCGAACCATCATCAGTCGATACACTTCCGGTTGCAAACGATGTTCAAAACAGTTTAAGTGTGCATGAACCTAGAGTGACAGTAACTGATATTAATTTTTCTACTAAAAATGAAGAAATGAAGCTTAACATATCATATGATCATACCCTATCTAATGGAGATGCAGTAACAGAAACAACTTCGGTTAGTTCTACCAGTTCATCTGGTTATTGAAACAGAGGAAAAATATGGCAATACCACCTATCAACTTAAATGAATTAGAATATCAGCAGATATTTGATAATATCAAAAATTACATAAAATCAAAATCCGATTTTAGTGATTTTGATTTTGAAGGGTCTGCGTTATCCTCTATAATTGATGTGTTGGCATATAACACACATTATCATATGCTCTTTCAAAATATTCTAGTAAATGAAATGTTTATAGATTCTGCACAAAAATTAGAATCTTTAGTTTCACATGCAAAGTTACATGGTTATGTTGTTCAAAATAGAACAGCAGCTTCTGTAACACTTACGCTGTCATCAATACCAACAGATTCTGGTGCTGCAGCATACTCTAGAATTACTGCAAAAAAGACAGATAATACAATACTAAATTTCTATAATGTAAATGATATCATTGCAACAACAAATAGTCTAGGTGCTGGAGAAGCAACTTTTATTGCATATGAAGCTCAACGGGCTGTAATAGATCAAAAACTTGATGTTAATATAGAAAAACAATCTTCCTTTATCGCTGATTCTAACATGGATATTCGAACCTTAAGAGTTTTTGTTGACGGAGTAGAATACGGAAGAGGAAATTCTACAGATTCTGAGGTTTATGAAAATAATAATGTGTATTTTTTAGAAAATGTATCATCTGGTTTTGATTTAATTTTTGCTTCTAGGCTTGTAGGAACTAAACTTGATGCAAATTCAGAAGTAGTTGTTTCATATTTGGTGTCATCCGGAGAATCAGGAAATGGAGCTTCTAACTTCTCGTTCCCTACTGTACCGAGTATACCAACTTCAGCAACAACTAGTATTTCTGGAGGTTCAATTAAAACTGCTACATCAAGTGGAGGTGTGTCTAAAGCAAACATAGATGAATTAAAACTTACAATTCCAAGAACATTTGCAAGTCAAAATAGAATTGTAACAAAATCTGATGTTATTTCTGCTATACAGGATAGATATGGATATGCTTCTAAAGACATTACAGTAAAAGCAGATAGTACTACTGCGGGTAAAGTTTGGGTTAGAGTAATAACTCAAGATACAATCGATGCCTTTCCTAGAACTGACGATCAAGATGTACTTATTAATTATCTGACTGAGCGTGCAGTAATAGGAGTAGTTTACGTTTACGGAACTGAGACTGGTGGTGGAGGATCTGATGGAGGATCTGATGGAGACTCTGGTTCAGGATCCGGTACTATATCACAAGGACCAGTTGATACACCTACCATAACTACTACTGTTGACGCTGATGATAGTAGCGACATTTACTAGGGCATCTAACTATGTTACAGATATTAACAACAGTTACTCAAGAACAAACCGCTAAAAGTGGTGACATACAGATCAATGAGATCTTAAAGTCGATTGAGATACCAGAGGTAAATCTTTTTTTAGATGAAGATTGTATAAATTGTCCATTTGATGTTACTAACTTTTTACCTACATGGCTTGTTGATGAACATAATTCTGGAAATACTCTTTTTGTAAAGTTTATTCAGCATTATTTTGACTGGTTGTATTGTACAGGTAAATCAGACATTTACATGAATAATGTATTTGATTTGTTTGACATAGAAAATATCACAGAAAAAACAAGAGATTCTATTTTAAAAAGTCATCTTCCGGGTTTTCGTGAAGCAATTGCTAGAAGTTCAACCGTTTACATTGGTGACACTGTACAAGATGAACTAGTACCTAATCATCCATTTAAAGTTTTTGGTGCTGATGTAGATCAGCAAAAATATCCGGGAACTGGATGGTTCTGGCCAATGTATATGGCTCCACCAACAGATATTTTAGATGAATTTGGAAATCCGGTTTCATATCATGTACATAGAATTAGATGGTCACCTGATATAACTATGGAGTATCCGGGCGACAGAGATAGTTTATCAGGAACTTATACATTTTATATGCCTTCAGTTCCTGGAAACATGAATCATGCATTTCTAGATGATCTAGATTACAATGGCGATGGTGTTGTAGACGGTCAGGACTTGGGACTATTTCTTGCT
>TARA_R110002012_G_scaffold7802_2_pt1 | contig 25229 bp, 29 predicted proteins | sample TARA_R110002012 | Tara Oceans TARA_R110002012 (sample SAMEA4396515) | marine metagenome | biome: Westerlies Biome; feature: [DCM] deep chlorophyll maximum layer (ENVO:01000326); material: water (ENVO:00002006), including particulate matter (ENVO:01000060) such as... | depth 40 m | reverse complement strand
GTGATGGAGCACATAAATCATGTAATTTTAAAGGATAAAAATATGTACTATCAAGCAATTGTAGCATTTGAAACGGGAAATGTGGATAATAATGGAAACCCAAAAGTTAAAAAATTTAAATATGTTGTAGAATCAGAGTCAGTTTTTGAAGCTAATAAAAGACTTGCTCACTATCTATCAGAAGATACTAGAGACTCAGAAGTTATATCTGTGATTAAAGCACCTTATGAAGATATTTTACACCCAGAATTAACACCTAAATATTATAATGTATAGGGTTAAACCCCCTAGGACTCACCACCCAGAACACATAGATAATAACATAACATCTAGTGCTAATTACTATTCACTACCAAATGTTGTGTACATAAATACAACAAAAAACGCATCTACTGCTCTATTATCTTGGTGTGGTGGAAATGGGGTTTCGGTATTTAATAATAATTTAGAAAGTTCTATTCCAAAATTTTGGGTATTAAGAAACCCTTTAGATAGGGTGGTTTCATCATTTTTTGAGGTTAGAAAATTAGTTAAAGCTAATAAATTTGTCACAAATGAACTTTTAGGGAAAAGTTCATTTAATGGATGTTTATTTGACAAAAAACGTGAATCATATAATTGGGAGGAAGACGTTAATAAGTTAAAGATATCTGATGAGACAGCCTCTTTGTGGTTGAGTTGGTCTTCTGTTGAGGATTCTATCTTAGAAAGTTTTAACCAATTTTTAGATTCGATAAAGAATAACAATTTTTATGATATCCATACCTACCCCCAAATAATATACCCAACTGATTGTGGTTTTGATGTTTCACAAGTAGAAATTTTATTATTTGATTCATTATCGGTTGATTTAGATAATTTTTGTAAAAAACACAATATTTTAAACCCTAAAAGGTTTAAAATTCAAAATAGAACAATGAACCCACAAAAAAGAGTAGTTAAATCACACGTAGATTCTAATCTAGATATTCAAAATAAAATAAAAGAAATCTATAAAGAGGATTGGGACCTCTATAATAAAATTAAAAATTCTAGACATACTCTTTGATTAGGTACTAATTTTTTATTATCTTTAAAACAAAAAGATGATAAAAGAGGATATTCATAAATTATTATTCATAGATATAGAAACGGTAGGTATAGATGAAGACTTAGACAGTTTACACCACACAAACCCAAAACTATCTAAAGTATGGGAAGAAAGTGGTTGGGACTACTTTAAAAGACGATACCCAGAAGATTCAGAACTTTCTAGTAACCAAATGTTTATTAAACGAGCGGCTTTATTACCTGAATTTGGTAAAATTGTCTGTATATCGGTTGGTTTTATACTTCCCAATGGTGATGTTAAATTAGATAGTTTTTATGGGGATGAGAAAAACTCTTTGGTTTCAACGTCAGAATTGTTAAATCGTGTAGATAAATTAGGGTTTATTATTTGTGGGCATAATGTAAAGAACTTTGATTTACCTTATATAGCTAAACGGATGTTGATTAACAACATATCTGTACCTAAAATAATGCCTAATTACACCATAAAGCCTTGGGAGTCTAGAGTGTTAGACACTAAGGAAGTTTGGGGGTTTAATTCTTTTGGTGGGTTATCGTCTTTAAATTTAGTGTGTACCAGTTTAGGGTTAGAAACCTCAAAAGAAGGTGAGGTTAACGGTTCAAATATGCACAAATATTACTATGATAGTAATAAGATAGAAAAGATTAAAAATTATTGTGAAGAAGATGTTACATGCACAATTAACTTAATAAAAAAAATTAAAAACATATGAGTATATTAGGAGAAGAAGAATTAGAAAATAGTATGAAAGAAACTCTAAAAAAATTAGAGGAGATGTCAGCGGAAATTAACCATACAGAAGATTATTCAGATGAGAAGATTTTTGAGAGTTTAGGGTTGGATTTGGACGCGATGAAAAAAATGCAAGAAGAGAATTTTAGTGATGTAGATAACACTATTAAAATATCATATAAAAATACTTCGCCATTCGAAGACCCTAAATATAACCATAAGGAGGATTCTGGTTTTGATATTAGAGCTAATATAGAAGACAGTATTAGTATTTCATCTTTAGAAAGGGTTTTGGTACCAACTGGTTTGTATTTTCAAATACATGAAGATTATGAATTACAAATAAGACCTAGAAGTGGGTTAGCAGCAAAATATGGGATAACAGTTTTAAATACTCCAGGAACTGTAGATTCTAACTATAGAGGAGAAATAAAGATTATACTTGTAAACCTTTCCAAAAAAGATTACACCATTAAAAAGGGTGATAGGATAGCTCAAGGTGTTTTCTCTTATGTTTTAAAACAAAAATGGAGTAACTTACAAAAAGTAGACAAACTAAGTTCTACCACAAGAAATGAAGGTGGGTTTGGTTCTACAGGTAAAAACTAATTAGGTAATGAATAAGACATTTAGTATAATATACTCAACAAGAAAATTGGACCCCTACTATTTAGAAATGTTAAAAGCTACTTGTGGGGTTAAAAATGTAGAAATAATTCCATTTGAAAATCCTGATGGGAAATCACTAACAGAAATATATAACGAAGGTTTAGTTAAAACTAAAAACGATATAGTTTTATTTTGTCACGATGATTTAAAGTTTGAGACTAGAAACTGGGGTAGGAAATTATTAAATCACTTTAAAAGAAATTCAGAATATGGAATCATAGGTATCGCCGGTACTCGTTATTTAGCTGAAAGTGGTCGTTGGTGGGAAGATTTTTCAAAAATGCATGGTGCTGTATATCATGAAGACAATGGAAAAAGATGGTTAACTAGATACTCTAAGGATATTGGAAACCACTTAGATGATGTTATATTGGTTGATGGTTTATTTTTTGTTATAAATAAAAAAGTTATAAAAAATAAGTTTAATCAAGAAATAACCGGTTTTCATTTTTATGATGTAGATTTTTGTTTTTCTAATTATTTAGATAATGTAAAAATAGGTGTATGTACTGATATTAAAGTAACCCATTTGTCTATTGGTCAAACTAACGATGAGTGGGAAGAAAATAGAAAGGACTTTGCTGAAAAACACAAAGATGTGCTACCAATAAAAATAAATAGAACTCTAAGAAAAAAAGAAAAACTTAATATATTAATAGCTTGTTTAAATTTTAATGATTTTACAGGTTCGGAACTTCACGTTTATGAGTTATCAAAAGGACTACGTAAACTAGGTCATGATGTTACAATATGCTCTAATGTTGGTGGTGAAATGGAAAAAAAAGCTAAAAGTCTAGGTATTAAGTTATACAAAACTAACGAACCTCCTGGTTTTAAATTAGGAGATGGTAAAACTAGTGTACAAACACCTCAGGGTCCTGTAGTAATGAAAGAAGGTCAACTATATAAACTTAGTGATGTTAGGTTTGATATTATGCATTTACATCACAAACCAATAGTAGAACACTTTTTAAAACTTTTTCCACTTACGCCAACAGTTTGTACAATACACTCAGAAGTTATAGATTTAGAACACCCAGTAAAAGACAATAGGATTGCCAATTACATTTGTATTAGACCTGAAATTCAGGATTTCATAGTTTCTAAATTTGAAGTGGATAAAGATAAAACTACTGTGATATATAATCCTTTTGATACTGATAGGTTTAAAAAAATGCCTCTACCTTCTACTGAAAAAGAAAGAATACTTTTTGTCGGGACAATAGACTATCTAAGACAGAATAGTATTGTAGACTTAATAGAGGAAACTTCCCAAAATAACCAAGAGCTTTGGATTGTTGGTAAGAAAAGAACGAACCTGCTGGATAATTTACATGCTGACCATGTAAAATACTTTGAACCAACATGGAATGTTGAACAATATATAAAACAAACCCATAGAACTGCTGGTATATTACTAGGTAGAACAACTATTGAGGGTTGGTTATGTGGTAGACCAGGAATCATTTACCAAATAGACGAGAGTGGTCATATAGAAAGTAAAAATTTGTATGACCCCCCGAACGATATAAATAAATTTTCATCTAAAACAATTATAGATGAAATTATAAAAACTTATGAATTAGCCTTATGATATTAATTTGCTACGGAACTAGACCAGAACATATAAAAATAAAACCTTTAATGGATGAAATGAAATCAGAAAATCTAGCATTTAAAACTTTATTTACAGGGCAACACACAGATTTAGTTAAATCAAATTTTGACTTTATACTTTCTATAAAGGAAGGTAACAATAGATTAGATAGTGTTGTTAGTTCTTGTATGGATTTAGATGAAAAGATTTTTGAGGGGGTGACACATATACTTGTACAGGGTGATACAGTTTCAGCATATTCTTTAGCTTTAGCAGCGTTCCATAGAGGTATAAAAATAATACATTTAGAAGCTGGGTTAAGAACTTATGATTTTCAAAATCCATACCCAGAAGAAGCTTATAGACAATGTATAAGTAGGATTTCAGACATTAATTTATGCCCAACTGATAATAACAAAAACAATTTAGAAAAAGAAAACATAAATGGTGATATTGTTGTGGTTGGTAATACGGTGTTAGATAATTTATTAGATAAAAAAATATCTTATAACGATACGGTTCTAGTTACTATGCATAGAAGAGAAAACCATGTTAATATGGGTGAATGGTTTATCGCGATAAATAAATTAGCTCAGGATAATCCGGATTTGTCATTTGAGATTCCTCTTCACCCAAACCCTAATGTTAGTAAGCACAAAGAGTTATTAACAGATATTAAGGTTATTAAACCATTAGATTATTCTGATATGGTGGAAAAAATAAGTAAGTGTCGTTTTTTAATTAGTGATAGTGGTGGTATACAAGAAGAATCTTCATTTTTAAACAAGAAAGTAATTGTTTGTAGAAAAATCACTGAACGACCAGAGTCTGTAGGTAAACATAGTTTTATGTGTGGAGAACCCAAAGGCCTAAAGGGGTTATTCTATTCACTTAGAGACAATTATGAAGTAAATTTAGAATGTCCTTATGGGGACGGTAGGTCATCAAAAAGAATTGTAAATTATTTAAAAGAAAAAATATATGGTAACAGTAGTTCTTAACGGATATAAAAGAGGGCAACATCTTGCTCAACAACTAGAAGCGGTTAAAAAACAAACATTCAGACCAAAAGAAATTATGTTATGGCAAAATGCTGGTCAAGATTTTGACCCTGAAATTGCAGGTAAAACAACTTGGGCTTCATGTAATAAAAATTTTGGTGTATGGGCTAGATTTGCATATGCATTAAATGCGAAAACGGAATATGTTTGTGTATTTGATGATGATACTATACCTGGTAAACGATGGTTAGAAAATTGTCACAATACAATACAAAAACACGAAGGGTTATTGGGTACTATTGGTGTAGTTTACCACACGCCGAACTCATACCATCCAATGCATAGAGTTGGTTGGGCTGAACCTAACGAAAAAACTGAAAGGGTTGACATTGTTGGTCACTCTTGGTTTTTTAAAAGAGAGTGGTTATCCACATTTTGGAGAGACTTGCCAGAAGAGGACCATCCGATGATAGTTGGTGAGGATATGCATTTTTCTGTTATGTTACAAAAATACCTAGGATTAAACACATACGTACCACCCCATCCAAAAAACAATAAAGACATGTGGGGTAGTTTACCAGATACAGCGTGGAGTATAGGCCAAGATACCGCTGCTTTATCAATGAATATGGATAACGTTGAGCTGATGTCTAAACAATTAAGAAAATATACAAATAATGGTTTTAAAATAATTAACTCATGACAAAAACATTTACAAAAGAATTTGATAACTTTTTAGATAAATTAAAGAGTGGTGAAAATTTTGCATTTAATAGATTTTCAGATGGTGAACTTTTTATGTTACAAAATCAACCTTTAGTTTTAGCTGAAAATTATTTTATAACTGGTGATAAAAGTATGGGTGGTCATTACCCAAAAGAAGAACAAAAAGAATTTATACCTGGTACACATAAAGAACAACATAAAAGATTAATGAAAGCTTTTAGATTTAGAAAAAAAGGACACTATAAGGGTATTTGTTCATTAGATGATGTAGGTCCAGACACACATAAATGGTTATTAGATATACATGGACCTGGTGATAGTGAACATTTAACATTTGCTAATGTTTTAATTAACGCAAACTATAGAAGATATGTTGATGAAATGTTACCACTATATAAAGGAAGAGATATTATATATGTAGTAAATGAATTAGCCGACTTAACAGAATTACCATTTAAAGTTAAAAAAGATTTTAGGGTTGGTACTAATTGTATTGTCAATAATATTCACACAATCGATGAGGTTTTAGAGTATATGGATAAGGAAAACGCAAAAGATTATTTAGTGTTATGTTCAGCTTCAGCATTATCTAACTATATTATCCATGAAGGGTTCAATAAATTTGAAAATAACACTTATTTAGACGTTGGGTCTAACCTGAACCCTTATTTGGGTGATAAAATACAGGGTTGGAAGGTGAATCGAGGTTATCTAACACATTATTGGTTAAAAAGTGGAAGTCCTTACGGAGATAGGGTAGACTATTGGCATGACGACAAAAATAAACCAAACGAAAACACAACACCAATTTTAGCATGAAATTAGAATTAATAGAAAACGAAAAAAAATACTGGGAATTTATAAGAATTCTCAGGTCAGACGAAAGAGTACAGGATGGATTTATACAAAATTCAGATATCTCAAAAATAGAACAAGAAATTTATATGGAAAAATATAATAATAATTATTATATTTGTTTGTGTGACGATAAACCTTGTGGTTTTATTGGGGAGATTGACGGTGACATAAGAGTATGTACCGACCCAGAATATCAAGGTAAAGGTGTAGGTTCATTTATGATAAGTGAAATCACTAAGTTAAGACCCGATATCTACGCAAAAGTTAAATTAGATAACATATCTAGTCTAAAGGCCTTTGAAAAAGCAGGATATGAGAAGAAATATTTTTTACTAGAACCAAAAAAATGAAATTAAGAAAACCTAAACATAACCCTTACAAAATTGTACAACTACTAGAGGAAGAGATAGCTGATTATACTGGAGCACCATATGTTGTTTCAGTTGACAGTTGTACTAACGCGTTGTTTTTGTGTTGTAAGTACTTGGGGGTTAAACAGGTTACGATTCCCTCAAAAACATACCTTTCAGTTCCACAATCAATTATCCATTCAGGTGGTGAAGTAATTTTTGATAAACGTGAAAAGGCTAATGACTGGAAGGGGATATACCAACTAAAACCTTACCCAATATATGATGCAGCAAAACGGTTAACTTCTGGAATGTATATTCCGGGAAGTTTTATGTGTTTATCTTTTCATATTAAGAAACAATTAGCCATCTCTAAAGGTGGTGTTATTTTATGTGATAGTGAAGAAGCTGTAAAATGGTTTAAACAAGCAAGATATGAGGGTAGAAATGAAAAATTATACCATGAAGATGATATTAAAATGTTGGGTTGGAATATGTATATGACACCGCAACAGGCATCCCATGGTTTAGCCCTAATGCAAAATTATCCGTTACATGTTCCAGATTTAGGTGAACATAATGGGTATAGAGATTTAACAGAATTTACCGTATTTAAAAATTGTAAAACAATAGAATAACATGAAAATTGTAAAAAAATTAACAGCAGAAGTCCCAGATACAAATATTCATTATTTTAGATTAGATGAATTAAGTGACGACGATAAAGAAACTATATTAATGTATGGGTATGATGCCCAACAAGCTCCAGAATTATTTAAAGAATATAGAAAATACAAAAGAAAAATATACCTAAATATAACTTCACCAACAGAATTTAGTAGTCTAAAAGACCACCACAATGTTAGTCCTTTATATAGTAGTGCTTGGTTTGATGAGGTTTATAATATCTGCCCTTACTCTGTAAAATGGTTAAATGAACTAGATTTAACAAATACAAAATATAAAACTATCTTTTACCCATTTAACTCAAAAGACATTCCAGAAGAAACTGAAAAAATATACGATGTGTGTTACCATGGTGGTATTCATGGTGATTACCATATACAATGTTTAGAGATTATGAAAAATAATTTTAATTACAGATATATGACAATGACACACCATATCAACCAACTAACAATGCAGAATTTACACTACGCTACAGATTTAGATATGTTAAACAAAGATAAAATAAATCTCATAGCTAAATGTAAGATATCTATATGTTTTAATAATTACCCACCTTCGTTACAAAATATACAAGCTATAAAATCACATAAGGATTGGTGGAAGAATGAAGCTTTTAGTGAAATAGATAAAACTAATATTATACCACAATTTAAAAATCGATTCCAAGAGGCTGCTTTTAGTAAAACTTTAAATTTAGTACAAAGAGATAAATGGAATATAGTTGAGGAATGGTATACCCCTGATGAACATTTTATATATTTTGACGGTATTGAGGATTTACAAGATAAAATAAATAATATTTTAAACAATTGGTCTGATTACGAACCAATTCTAGATAGGTGTTATAACAAAACTCTTGATTATACGGTGGGTCAGTTATATAATATTATTAAAAATGACCACTAATGAAAAATACAAACCACAACAACTTTTCATGTAGAAGTTGTGATTCAACCCAATTAAGTAGTATCCTAGATTTAGGTCTACACCCTTGGTGTAATGACTTCTTAAAGAAGGAAATGGTAGGAAAAGAAGAGTCCTACCCATTACACCTAGTTCATTGTGAAAAATGTGAACTATTACAACTAAACTTTACAGTACCTAAAGAGACCATGTTTGAGGACCACACATATGTATCTTCAACAACCAATACTTTAAAAAAACATTTTTATGAACTTGCCGAAGAAAATAAAAATCAATTCAATTTAACAGATGATGATTTAATTGTAGATATAGGTGGTAATGATGGTACTCAACTTTTACAATATATTAAGGCTGGTATGAATAATGTTTTAAATGTAGAATCAGCTTCTAAAATAGGACAATTAGCTATAGATGATGGTGTACCAACATTACTAGAGTTCTTCAATGAAGAGACTGTAAAAACTAGGATTGGCGATGGTTCTATAAAACTAATTAACGCTTCTGGTGTATTTTTTCACTTAGAAGAACTACATAGTGTTATTAAAGGAATAAAAAGAGGGCTATCTAAAGATGGTATTTTTGTTGTACAATTTATGTACGCTGGTACTATGATAGAAAAATTAAACTTCGACACTATATACCATGAACATTTATGTTATTACACATTAAAAAGTTTAACAAACCTATTAGCACCTTATGGTTTAGAAATTTTTGACGCTTATTATAGTGATATACATAGTGGTAGTATTATAGCAAAAATAAAACATGTGGGTGGTAAATATGAAAAAACTGAAAGATACATAACTACCCTTAAAAATGACGAAAAATATACAAAAGAGGAATTCTTAAATTTTTCTAAGTCTATAGAATCTACTAGGTTTAAACTAAAAAATTTATTATCAGACTTACGTTTAGAAAATCCTTCTTTAAAAATATACGCATATGGTGCTCCAGCAAAAGGCAATACTTTGTTGAACTATTTTGACATTAATAAATCACTTATAGATAAATGTGTAGAAGTTAACGACCTTAAGATTGGTAGGTTTTTACCTAAATCTCACATCCCTATTGTAAAAGAATCTTTGGATGATTTGCCTGACTATTATTTATTACTTTCTCATAATTTTGCTAAAGAAATTTTAGAAAGAAATAGAGACCTTATAAATAAAGGAATTAAGTTTATAGTTCCTTTTCCTACAGTACAAATTGTAGATGATAATAATATAGATAATTTTAAATTTTAAATATGAAAAAAGTTTTAATCACTGGTGGTGCTGGATATTTGGGGTCCACCTTAACAGAACTACTGTTAGATAACAAATATAATGTAACTGTTTTAGATAATTTATTATACAAACAAACCTCACTTCTTCATTTATGTTCTAATCCTAATTTTGAATTTATAAAAGGAGATGTTACTGACCACCCACTATTAAAATCATTAATACCTCAATATGATATAATAATTCCTTTGGCTGCTATTGTTGGTGCCCCAGCATGTAATGAAAATAAAGAGTTAGCTACAAATGTCAATTTTACACAAATACAAATTATTGTTGACAATTTAAATAAAAATCAAAAATTAATAATGCCAAACACTAATAGTCAATATGGTAGTTCTGAGGAAATAATAACAGAAGAAAGTCCGTTTAATCCATTATCCCATTATGCTAAAACTAAATGTGATGCTGAAGAATATATTTTATCCTGGGAGAATGGTATATGTTTACGATTAGCTACGGTTTTTGGTGCTTCAACTAGAATGAGAACCGATTTATTGGTTAATGATTTTGTATATAAAACTATTACGGATAATTATTTAGTTCTATTCCAATCACACTATAAAAGAAACTATATACATGTTAAAGATATTGCTCTTACATTCTTATTTTGTATTGAAAATTATGATAAAATGAATAATAATGTATTTAATGTTGGTCTTTCTGATGCTAATTTAAGTAAGATGGAGTTAGCTAAAAAAATAAAAAAATATTTTCCAGATTTAGTAATTGTAGAAAACGAATTTACTTCTGATTTTGATAATAGAAATTATATAGTTTCAAATGATAAGTTAGAGAGTTTTGGGTGGAGTCCTAAATACACTATAGATGATGGGATAAAAGAATTGATAGAAGCTTATAAAATGGTAATAAACTATAATAATAAAAATTTCACAAACCTATGATAAAGAAAGTTTTAGTAACTGGAGTTAGTGGGTTTTTAGGTAAACATATAAAAGATAAGCTTTTGTCTTTAGGTTGGGATGTGTATGAATCTAACACTAAAAAAGCTAATCTACTGAAGGTAGAAAATTTGTATTGTTATAATGATATAAAATTTGATTATATTTTTCATTTGGCTGTGGATACAAAAGCTGGTGATTATTGTCTAAAACACCCTGGAAAACAATGGGTAGTTAACCAAACTATCAATACCAATATGTTAAATTATTGGATTGAACATCAACGACAAGCTAAAATGATTTGTATGGGAACTAGTTGTTCTTACGCTCCTGATATTTTAATGTCTGAGGAAAATTATTTACTTGGGGAACCCGAAGAAAGTCTATATACCTACGCTATGACTAAAAGAATGTTGTTGGTTGGTTTAAGGTCTTTGGAAAAAGAGTATGGGGTTAACTGGTTATATTTTATACCGTCCACACTTTACGGTCCTGGTTTTGAACTTGATGATAATCATTTTATTTTTGATTTTATAAGAAACTGTTATAACGCAAAAAATAAAGGTGAGGACTTTGTTGTGTGGGGAGATGGAAACCAAAGAAGAGAATTAATATATGTTGATGATGCTGTGGATGCAATGTTTGACCTTTTAAATTATGATAATATGATTTTTAATTTAGGGTCGGGACAGGATAACTCTATAAATGAATTTGCCGAAAAAGTATGTAAAGCTTATGATTATGATTACAGTTTACTTAAACACGATTTAACCAAATATGTTGGTGTAAAAGCAAAGAAAATAGACACTGAAAAGGTCATTAAGTCTTTAGATGGTAAAACTTTTCTAAAAACCTCACTGAGTGAAGGTATAAAAAAATGTGTAAACTATTTTATTAAAAACTATGAATAAACAACCAAAAATAATAAGTGGTACTGTAGTACCAAAAGGATGGGGTAAAGAGATACACATAGCTAACAATGATGATTATTGTGGTAAGTTATTAGTGTTTGAAAAAGGTAAGAAGTTTTCTATGCACTATCATGTTGATAAATATGAGACTTGGTACATACAAAAAGGTTCATTTAAATTTTATTGGATAGACCCAAAAACCGCAGATACTCGTTTTGAACAACTTGAAGAGGGTGATGTGGTGACTATATATCAAGGAATATCACATCAATTAAAAGCATTAGAAGATAGTATTATATTTGAAGTGTCCACGCCAGATAAGGTTGAGGATTCATATAGAGTACTAAAAGGAGATAGTCAAAAATGAAAATATTAGTTATAGGAGATAGTTGTGTCGATAGATTTGTTTATTGTGATATAGACCGATTATGTCCTGAAGCTCCAGTTCCAGTTCTTAATCCTGTTAAAAGAACAGAAAATCCTGGAATGGCAGGAAATGTAGTAGAGAACTTAAGGTCTCTAGGTGCAGATGTTGACTTGTTAACAAATAGTAAAAAAATATCTAAAACTAGATATGTGGATACTAAAACTGGTCAAATGATAATGCGACTAGATGAAAGTGATTCTTGTGAACGTTTTGATGTAAATCAAATATCTAAAGATTGTGAATATGACGCTGTTATAGTGTCTGACTATAATAAAGGATTTTTAACTGAGTTGGATATGGAAACTATTTGTGATATGGATTGTTTTAAGTTTTTAGATTCTAAAAGAAAATTTAATGATTTTAAAGATGGTACGTGGTGTCATCTATTTGATTTTATAAAAATTAATAGTGTGGAATATGAACAAAATAAAAAGGTTATACATTCTACTAAACCATCTATAAAACTATATAATAAATGTATAATAACTAGAGGCCCTAGAGGTTGTGAGTATAACAATAAAATATACCCAACCACCGATGTACCCGTTAAAGATGTTTCTGGTGCTGGTGACACATTTATGGCTGCGTTAGTATATGAATACATTAAATCCCAAGATATAAATAAAGCCATAGAATTTTCACAAAAATGCACTACTAATGTAGTTCAAAAACCAGGAGTTGCTTTAATAGATAAAAACATATGAAATTAGATAATTTTTGTTTAATAATCAGTACCGTTACAAAATGCCAGGATTTATGGCCAATGTTTTTTGGTCAGTTGGATAAGTTCTTACCAGACATTAAAAAGAAATATGTTCTTGTAGATAAAACAGATTATGATTTTGGGGATGATTATGAGGTTATATTCTATGATGGTAAGAAAAAATATAGGGAACAATTATTAGAATGTTTTCCACATATAAAGGAGGAATATTGTTTATACCTACAAGAAGATTATGTTCTTTATGAAAAACCTAAATGGGACCATATAGAAAATCTTTTATCTTATCTTAAGTCCAACCAAAAAATTGATTTTGTAAAATTAATTAGAAGTTCTCTAGATAGTATAGAACTGATTTCGGAATCAACTGATGTTGGTTTACCTCTATACGATATAGTAGAAAGTAACACTTATTATACACAACAACCAACTATATGGAAATTTAATAAATTAGTTAAGATATTTGAGGATACTCCTTCTTCACATATTGGGGGTATTATAAATGAATCTTCTGGTGGGGTAAAGGAACTACATTTTGAACAATTAGCTAACAAATCTTGTAAAGAGAATTGCACTGGATTACTTTATTATAATAATGAACCAAAAAGAGGGTTGTACCACCATGATAGTAGTATATTTCCTTTTATTGCCTCTGCTTTAGTACGGGGCAAATGGAACTTATCAGAATATAGTAACGAATTAATTCCACTAGTGTTGGAATATAATATAGACCTTAGTCTTAGAGGTGGTCTGTAAAAATATAAATAAATAAAATGGGAAGAAGAAGTAAAAAATTAAGTAGAGATGAACAACAGGAAGTAGAGGAGTGGATTTATCAAAATAATACCGAGGAAACTAGGATGACTGACACGATGACTATAAATGTTAAGTGTAAAACAGAAAATCAAAAATCCTTAGTAAATTCTATAAAAGAAAAGGAAGTAACTATTTGTTCTGGTCCAGCTGGAACTGGTAAAACTTTTTTAGCTTGTGCGGAAGCATTAAAATTAATCAAAAGATATGCAAAATATAGAAAAATTGTAATTGTAAAATCAGTAACAACACTTAAAAATGAGGAGATTGGTTTCTTGAAGGGTAATCTAAGAGAAAAGATGGAACCATTTATGTTTTCTTTTGTTCACAACTTTGAGAAATTAGTTGGTCAGGCTATCACTTCTAGACTAAGAGAATTAAAAACTATAGAAGAAATGCCTATTGCATATATGAGAGGTATTAACTTAGATAGGTCAATTATTATCATAGATGAGGCACAAAATATATCACAAGAAAATATGAGGACTATAATGACAAGACTAGGTAGAGATTCTAAAATGATATTTTTAGGTGATGAAAGACAACAAGATTCTAGAGGACATAATGGTTTAACTTTTTTGATGGACCACTTTCAAGACATAGATGAGATTGGTTGCATACAATTTAATAAGTCTGATGTTGTTAGAAATCCTTTAATAGCAAAAATAGAAAGAGTTTTTGATTCTTTACAAAAAAAATAAATTAATTAATTTTTAAATTATGAGAATAGGAATTAGTATAAACGGTATAGTAAGAGATTTACTAGGAAAAATAAAAATAGTTCATGAAAAATATTATGAGACTAAAATAGAAAATGAACTATCTATTGACACATTAAGTGAGGACTTGGGTTTTGATAGTGATGACGACCTTATAGAGTTTATGTATAGAGAAGCACCTATGGAAATATTTGGTCACGCTAAAGAGATTAAGAATAACTTTATAAGGGACTTGAATGGACTAATAAATGATAATAAAGATTTTTCTTTTACTTTAATTTCTGACGAAGTAGGTAGAGGAATATCAGCAACTTTTTGGTTTTTAGCCAAATATGGGTGTGTAGTTAAAAATATAAAGTTTTACACAATAGATAAAGTTGATAGATTATGGGAAGACTTTGACTTGATAATAACTAATGACGACCCTATAATTAACTCTAAACCAGACAATAAAATACTATACACATTAAAAGAATCTCCTGGTGTTGATTCAAAAACAATATTAAACTCACCAGATAAAATAATAGAATTAGATATATTTAAAAATGAAAACGTCGAACAACAATCTTAGAAATTTCCAAATAGCTATAGGTAATGAATATCTATATTTAGATGTTGATGAATTTATGAAACATATAGAAATGAGTAAGGAGGGTGAAGATAAGGAAGTTAGTGTAAATCTTCCTAAATTTGAGTTCTTTAAACTGATGTTGGATGTTTGTCTTGGGTACGCTGAAGAAGTTGACGACACTTTAGGTCAATTAGGTCTAAATAGAACTACCATACCTTTTAGATTATCTATAAACACATTAATCGAATATAACATACTTAAAAACTGTAAATAAAATGAGTGAACAATTTAACGAACAAATTATAAAACTAACACATGCTCTTCAAAATTTAAGAGATAAGAAAGCAGCTGTATATTTCTTAACAATGGATACAAAAGGGACTGCCAAGGCGTCTGTAGCTTTAATCTATGATATTGTTAAGGAATTAATAAATCTTGGATATAATGCAATTATAATGCATGAGAAAGAGGATTTCCATGACGTTACCACTTGGTTGGGTGACGACTACGCTGGAGTCCCACATGTTTCAATAGAATCTAAGAAAGTAGAGGTTATACTAAGTGATTTAGTTATAATACCTGAGGTATTTGGTCATGTTCTTGAACAAACAAAAGATATGCCTTGTGAAAAAATGGTATTTTCACAAGCTTATGATTATGTTTTAGAAACTATACCACCTGGTATGACATGGCCTTCATACGGTGTTCATAACGCATTAACAACATCCACGGGTCAAACTGAATATCTTAAAACTTTAATGGGTAGTGTAAGTTATAGAGAAATAACACCTAAACTTGGTGGAGAATTTAAAAAACTAGAGTCACCTCAACCACCACTTATTAGTATCCACACTAGAGAACCTAGAGATACTATGAAAATCATTAAAACTTTTTATATAAAATACCCACAGTTTAAATGGATAACATTTAGAGATTTAAGAAACCTAAAAAGAGAAAAATTTGCTGACGATTTAAGTGAATCTTTTATATCTGTATGGGTTGATGATGTTAGTGGGTTTGGTACTTTCCCTCTAGAGTCTATGAAGTGTGGTGTACCGGTAATCGGTAAGGTTCCAAATCTAAAACCTGACTGGATGACCGAAAATAACGGTATCTGGTCTTATGAATTTAATCAAATTGTAGAAATTCTTGGTTCTTTTGTTCAAAAATGGTTAGAAGATGAATTACCTGAAGAACTGTATGAAGCTATGGATAAGACTGTAGAAAAATATAGTGATAAAGTTTTTAAAACTTCTGTATCTGATATTTTTAATGAGATATATGATAAAAAAATTATGGAAATTAGAAGAAACCTAGAGAAATTAAAACCTGTAACCGTAACAGAAGAAGTTACTGAAGAATAAAATAATATTTAATAAAAAATATAAAAATGAATAATATAAGTGTAATTGTACCCCTAAATGAAATTAACAAAACTATAGAAGATTATTTTAATAAATGTATACAAAGTATATCAGACCAAATTGTTAAACCTGAAAATGTATACATAACTATAGCTAACAATAAACCTCTAACAGACTTTTTTGATTCTTGGGAAAAACCGGAAGATTTAAATGTAGTGATTTTGAAAAATGAAGGTGAGACAGATTTCTGTTCTCAAGTAAATCACGCTGTAGAGAATATGGACACAGAATGGTTTTCAATATTAGAAGTTGATGATGAATATTCTAAACATTGGTTTAAAAATGTGAATAAATATATCAAGTATCACGATTCTATGGATATATTTCTACCACTTGTTGTAGACGTTGATTCGGGTAATAACTTTTTAGGTTTTACTAACGAATCGGTTTGGGCAATGAAATTTTCTGAAAAATTAGGTGTTCTTGATAATAATACATTATTAGGATATCAGAACTATCAAATGTCTGGTGCTGTTATAAAAAAATCATCTTATGAAGATGTGGGTATGTTAAAACCTAGTATAAGGTTAACGTTTATATATGAGTTTTTATTAAGAGCTACATATAATGACCTTCAAGTAATGACAGTACCTAAAATTGGTTATAAGCATACTAATATGAGGGAGTTATCTTTATTTTGGAACTATAAACATGACACAGATACCCAACTTACACCTGAGGAGGCTGAATTTTGGGTTGGTACGGCAAAAAAAGAATATTTCTTTACCTATGATAGAGCTATAGAATATGAAAATTAATATATGGCAACCACAGTTAATGTTGAGACGGGTAAGAGTGAGACGGTAATAACTGTATCACAACAAACGGTTATAACCAAAATAGAACCACCTAAAAAGGGTAGGAGACCTAAAACTAAGCCATATTTTGGACAGGTCCAAGAAGCGGCTGTTAGAGTTTTTTTAACAGCAACCACGTTTGATGAAAAAAATAAAGTTTATAATGCAGATTTAAGAGCACCTCTTAATAAAATGATTGAAAGTATAATTCGTAGATATAAATTATACAGAAAAGATTTTGTTTACGAAGATATTCACGCTGACACACTTTCATTCTTAATAACTAAAGCAGAAAAGTTTAAACCAGAAAAAGGTAAAAAAGCATATTCGTACTTTGGTACTATTTGTAAAAACTATTTAATGGGTCAGATTATGAAAGACCAAAAAGAAAGGAATCGTAAAATTAGTTATGAGGACATAGCTCCTTCTTTTGAGAATGGATATAGAGAAGGTTATAGTTATGAGATGAAAGATGATGAACTTGGTATTGAGGTTTTGATAAAACGTTTGTTAGATAAGATAAAGACTTTCATGAGTGAAAATAAATTAACTGAAAATGAAACTAAGGTTGGTTTTTCTTTAATAGAGGTGTTTGAGAATTACGAAGAAATCTTTATTGCTGGTGTGGGTAATAAGTTTAATAAGAATGTAATTCTTTACCAACTAAGAGAAATGACAGGTTTAACCACAAAAGAAATTAGGAATTCTTTAACTCGATATAAAGACATTTATAAAATTGTTTCTGAAACTTTTAAAAACCAGTAACTTTTGTATTTATTAATATGCCAAGACCTAAAAAGAAAAAAATAACTATACAACATGAAAGTGTTGTTTCACTTCTACAAGAAATTTATAATGAATGTGTGGAACAAAGGACTACCGCTATTAGAATTCAAAATAAAATGATTGCATTTATGAAAGAAGCTAATGATATGGCACAAATAGGTCCGGTATTAAAAGAACAACAAAAAATAATAGATTCTGCAATAGAAAAAAAATTACAACTATCAAAAATACAAAGTACTATGTTACAGAAAAACACTAAAAACGATTCTACCGTAGCAACTTTAGATGAGGAAACTAGAGATAGTATAGCTCAACTTTTAGATAGGGAGGAGATGTAACTTAAAAAACTTAATTAATATGCCTATTGGTTCTGACATTTTTAATAGTAAGGGTGATATTTTTAGTAAACTAGAAAGTTTGCTATTAGTATTAGACATTCACGCTGGTCGTAAAAAAAGGTCAAATTTTAGAAAATGGAAAGCTTTATTTGCAGAAATAGGGGATAATCCAATCTCATTTATATTAGCTCTAATACAATTAATAAAAGGAAAGGGTACTGAGGGTCACAGAAAAGATGAATCTCAGGAAAAAAGTTCCATGCGTAAACCTGAAGTTAAACAAAAATTAAGCGAAAAACAAAAAGAAAGAGCAGATAAAAGAGCAGCTAGAAAACAAAATAGAAGAGAGTTATTAAAATATATGAATGACTCTATGGATACTGAATTCGGAAGAACGTTACAAATGATAATTAAACAAGCTATCGCTAATGTTTTTCCAAAGATTCCTGAAATATTAGTAGATGAGATAATAAGAACATTCAATTGTGACTCGTCTATGTTGGTTCCTGTTGTTGGAGATGGTATAGATAGTGAAATAATAATAAGAGCTGATTGGTTTGATTTATTCGCAACTCTGAATACAGCTCCTGATGATGGTGTTGGTAAATTTTACTACGAGGCTGCTTCTTTTGACTTAGGATTGTACCCTCCGGGTAAAAGTCCATTTTCATTAAATAGATTTTTATATCATGTTAAACAAAATCCAGCTACTAGATTTCCAGTATATGGAGCTAGTGGTAAGATATTATTCACAATACAATTTGACGATATAGATAGTTTTATTATAAACCCGCACTATAAAGGACCTAACGCTCTTGGTACTGGGGATAATATAACCGTTTATGATACTGGTACACCTAACCTGTCTACCCCTGGAGGTGGTGAAAAATTTACTATAGCAGAATTTTTAAAAGATTATTTCGGTAATATTAAAGTTATTGAGTTACAAGGATTTTTAGGAGCTTTCTTAGAATTAGAAGCTGGATTATGTTTCTCTATTAAAAATGATGGTGATACTAACTATGCTGATGTTTTAGGTATAAATAAATGTATCGCTATAATAAATAAAATGATAGTAGCTTGTGATGGTTTAGACCTAGGTAAAATCAGTACAGATAGTGTTAGTCATTTAGCAGAGTTAACTGATGACGACTCTTACTTTAGCTTTACAACTGAAGAAGAAAAAAATCTTTACTTAGAAGCTGAAAGAAAAAGTAAAGGGGTTATTAAGTTTGAAGGTTGTGATGATATAGAAATACCTTTGGACCCTATTATTTTCCAAAATGCTGCTGATGATATTATAGCAGCACTAAATAGTGGTGGTGACCCATATAAAGCTTTTTCTTTATGTTTACAAACTGGTGTTGAGGGGTCTATAGCAAAACATACTGGGGACACATTTAAAGATTTGAATTGGAATTGGAAATTACACTTCATGAAAAAGTTAATTGTAAACTTCCCTCTTATAGCCATATTAGCTATAATGTCACCTAAAATAATTTTAATTATAGTTTTAATTGCTGTTATGGTTAATAACACCACACTAATAGGTGCTGGACCTGTAGAATTCATAAAGATTTTTAAAAGGGTATTCTTTAGAATAGTTAGAGCTGTCCTAGCTGAAGTTATGAAGATTGTTTTTGAAATGTTAAAACAATATTTAATTAAATTATTAATTATTTATGTAAAAATGCTTTTAGCTACACAAAAAGGTAAGAGGATAAAAATGATTCTATCCCTAATAGCTTCACTACTCCCGTTTATATCACAACTTCAAAATGCTCAAAATTGTAAAGAAATATTGATGATAATATTGAAGATGATTGACGCTACAGGAATTGATGTTCCTTGGCAACCACCAGCTAAATTCCTACAATTTGCTAATTTTGCTAGACCTGGTAGAAATTCTTTAAGGACTTTCCAAGGTTTAATTGCTAAATTAGAAGACTTAGGTATACATACTGGAGATATGCCGGATGGTTCAGCTAACGAATTTGTATTAAGTTTCGGTGCTTATGGTCAGGCAGATGAAGATGACCAAGCTAAATACGGTAGGGTTGATGCTACTACAGTACCAGCTATCGCTTCAGGACCTCCAGGTGCTGCATTAGTAAATTCATTAACTGTTATAGGTAATCAATCTTAATATGGAAAAAACATTAAAAAATTATAAAGAAAAAGCAAATAAAGAAATTTTAGAAGAAATGGCTTCACTTAAGGAGGAGTTTGATAAGACTAAATCTTTAATTTTTAATTTAACTCACCATCTAGATTCTGTAGAGGATGAATATAATAAATTAAATAACGAAATTAAAACACGTAAAGGAGATGCCAAATAGAGGAAGAGGGACGGGACCAGAAGCATTTCCAATATTGTGGTTTGGGGTATGTGTAGATAATGACGACCCCTTAAGAGCGGGAAGAATTAGAGCTGTGGCTGATGAATCTTCTGATTTTGAACACTCAAAATATACAGACCCAACAGGTCAGGTAAACGCTGAAACACTAACAGCCACTACAGTGTCAAAAGGAACAACAGAAAAGTATGAAAAATGGTCAAAACAAGACCCGTTTGTATTTACGCCATTCTTACCATTACATTTAAATATCATACCAAAGATAAATGATTTTATTAAAATAATAAAGTTTGACCCAACTGCTAACGCTACCTTAAATAGAGAGTATATCGGGCCTGTTACTTCTATGCCTCATAAATTAGATGGTGACGCATACCATGTTGCTAGAATGTGGAGTAGTATGGGTGGTCAGATAGCTGTGCCTCAAGGTGTGGACATGTCTTGTGAGTCAGATGGTGTTTTTGCTCACCCTAATGATGTTGCTATATATGGTAGAAACAATACCGATGTGGTTTTTGGTATGAGTGATAGATTACCTAAAGAAACAAAAAAAGAAGAATATGGGGATAAAAAACTTAATTGTCCAAAAGAAAAAGAGGACTCACTTTATATAGAAACAGATTCTACTCCACAAATTTTAATTAGGTCTGGTAAATTCAAACTAAACGATAAAGAATATTCACCACAACCTGAAAAGAATACAAAGATGACTTTTATACAGTTAAATACATTTCCAAAAAAATTAACTATAAAAGAAGATGAAGCTCAAACTTTAGCTGAACTTCAAGATGATAAATTAAATGTATTATTCGAATACGATATTTTACAAGGAGAAGACCCAATAGATTTTCTAGACCCGCTTAAAGAAATTAGATTTAGATTTAATATTTCTTTATTACCAAATAGAGGTGGTGGGACCACTAATAACGTAATGTGTTCTAAGCTTGGTGGGGGTGGGGGTACCTCTGGTCTTGAGGCTAATTTCTCAGTTACTGAAACTTTAATAGGTGCTAACTTAAAACACACACCACAAAAAATGGCTGAAGAACTTAAAGTTTTATTAGGTGCGTTTGATGAACATGATTTTGTTACTCTTTTAGGTGATATGACAGGTGCGACATCTAACCCTACTTATGGTTTTAACCCTGTAAGTACGACAGGTTTAGAGAGAAAAATTAGTTCTCTTGGTTTAAAGTCTCATCCTTTATATTTTAGACCAGGGCAAAGATTAGTTAATTTTATGACGTTAACTCAATGGGATGCTCCGCAATTTTCATCATACGCTAGTATAATTGATAATGTTACCTTTCAATCTATTAAAAATTCAATTATAGAATTTGTGAATAAGGTAACTTTAAATGGTGTTAAAGAAAAAGGTTATGGTCTTGCTTTTACTAGAAACGCTGATAAAAGACAGATACCAACTAAATCTAGAGAGGTAAAACAAAAAAAACCAATATTAAGTGATGAACAAGAAGGTTTTCTAACTTGTGGTAGTGAGAAAATATACCTTTTGTCACATAACTCACAAATAGCTGGTACACCACCATTTAAATTAAATAGTAATTATGGTATTTCCCATTGGCAATACGCGGATAAGATAGAGAAATCTACAAATTCTCTAGTTCGTGGTGAGAAACTTTTAGACTTATTAGATATAATAGTAGAGTTTACACTTAGTCATGCACACCAACCTGGTAAAGCTCCTTGTGGTATTTCTTGGGGTGGTACTAGTTCTTCAGATATACAAAATAAATTATTAAAAGCAAGAGAAGAAGTTTTAAATAAAAATATCCGAATTAATTAGTATTTATAATATAAAGGAATTATATGTCTATTTTTAAATCTTATTTCTCAAAGAACAATACAATTGTTTCAAAAAGTTCAGTTAATACTGGTAGAAACCCAGTTGCTGAACTATTTTATGGTAGTGAACCAATAAGAAGTTGTAAATATACTGGAAATTCTGGTGATACATGTGGTGGAAGAACTGGCCATACGGCAGATAATATTGGTAGGTTTTCAAGATTTATATTTGACTTGGACTTGGATGATTTAGATTATAGAGTAGGTACTGGTTGTGTTAATTTATCTGGTGGTACTGGTACCACCCACACTTTAAAAATGACTAACACGTCTTCCTTTGATAAAAATCTATTAAACGATAAATTAGTTAATGGTAGAAGGAGGGCTTCTTCTTTTACATTACTATTATTTAAAGTTACCGGTACTACTTGGGATGAAGGAGTTGGTTATGATTATAACAATGTAGGTGGTACTTTTGAACCGGAGTATGATGAGACTTTTTCTGAGAGGCCTTCTAATTGGTATTCGGCTACTACCTTAACACCGTGGACAAATCCTGGTGTATATACAAACACAAACCCAACAACTTTTGAGATTATAAGTACACAAAATTTTGACCAAGGTGATGAAAATATTAGTATGGATATGACTTTTGAACTCAATAATAGATTGAGTGGTGATTCTGCTGGTAACATACCTTACCCACCAACCGCTTATGGTATTGCTTTCACTGGTACCTTGGAGAATTTAAGTGGGTTAACTGAATCCTACGATGTTGGTTTTTTTAGCCGTCATACACAAACTTTCTATGAACCATATGTGGAGACTAACTATGATGATTATATTGGTGATGATAGAGACCAATTTTATATAAATAAAACTAATAGATTATTTTTATACACCAACACTAAGGGTGTCCCTACTAATTTAGATAATTTACCACAAGTTGTAATATATGACTGTGATGATGCTGTTTATAGTTCAATGACAGCAACTAACTTAACTTGTGGTGTATATTATGTTGATTTGGCTATAACTGGTACGACTTATGGTACACCATCACAATTTAGTGACCAATGGTCTAATTTAGTTATTAATGGTCACTCTTTAACCAACATTACTAATGAATTCACAGTATTAGACGCTGACCAGTATTATCAGATTGGCCCTGAAGACCAAGTACCTAAAGAGTATGGTTATTCAGTAAGTGGGATTAAAATGGATGAAAAAGTGGTTGCTGGAGATGTTAGAAAAGTTTTTATCTCTGTAAGAGTTCCATATACCGTTAACCATCCGGTAGTTATAGATGGTATAAAATATAGATTATATGTAAAACAAGGTACTACAGAGGTGGAGACACACCCCTGGGGTGATGTAAATAGAACTTATAATCATAATTATTTTCTTTTAAATACTGAAGATATGATACCTAATGAATATTATATAGATATTAAGGTGACTTCTAACCAGTCCGTTAATATTTATAAGAGAGTAACAACATTTCAAGTTGTAAATCAAATATAAAAACAAAAAAATATGAAAAGAAAAATACGAGTAACAGAATCTGAATTAATAAATTCAATAGAAAAAATAGTAAAAGAACAAAGTGCTGTATTAGGTTTTGGAAATACTAATGGTTTTAATAATATGGGTATAGGTCGTCCTACAGAAAAATATAGAGAATTAGGTGAAACTCATGGAGGTGGTAATTACAGTATCAACTTATATAACGACCCAAGTGCTACACAAGATGGTATGGGTATTTTTGAAGATGATGATGAATTAAATGAATTTTATGACGATAGAAGTTGGGAGGAAAAAGTGAAAGGTTGGAAAAATCCTTTAGATGGTTGGGATAACCCAGTATGGTGGAACACACAACAAGGTGGTGGAAAAGGTAAGAGAGCAATGGATAGTGAATTATCGGAAGGTGGTTGTGGTGACCAGGAAATGTATGAAGGAGGATGTGGTGATGTACAATACGAAAGTAATTTAAGTAGAATAGTTAGGAATGAATTAGTAGAAGCTCAAGCAAAAGAAGCTAAAAAATGGATTCAAGGAGCTGTTAAAAGACCAGGTGCTTTAAGAAAGAAATTAGGTGTACGTAAAGGTAAAGACATATCATTAGATATGATAGATAAAAAAATGAAACAAATTAAAACCAAAGACTCTAACAAAAAGAAAAAAGGTGTACAAGGTTTAACTAAAGCTGATTTAAGAACATATAAACAACTTAATTTAGCAAAATCTCTTAGAAAAATGGCTAAAAAGAAACACGCTTCAGAAGCTAAAAGATTTAAAAAATAATAATAGTAATATATAAGGATATAAAAAAACCACTCAATGAGTGGTTTTTTTGTTTTTAGATGTCATCATCGTCATGAGTGTGGTCATATTCATGAGTGACAGTTGTGTGGGTTGGTGTTGGTTCTTCTGCTTCTGGTTCTGGTGTTTTACCAAAATTTTCAGATGCGGTAAATCCTAACCCAGCCATTACAATCCACTGTAAAGATTCAAACATATTGCTTGCCACTTCAAAATTCCAGAACAGATTAGCTACATAACCTATTAACATAAATAATAGACATACAAATGTCACAACTCTTTTACTAGATACTTTACTTCCACTACTTAACATGTTTTTAATAAAATGCATAATATATTGTTTTTATTATAAATATCTAGATATAAAAAAAAAGCCCTCGTAAGAGGGCTTTTTTAATGTATATAAAGAAATTATTATCTAAGTTCTTTAACG
>TARA_R110002012_G_scaffold320339_1_pt1 | contig 25250 bp, 19 predicted proteins | sample TARA_R110002012 | Tara Oceans TARA_R110002012 (sample SAMEA4396515) | marine metagenome | biome: Westerlies Biome; feature: [DCM] deep chlorophyll maximum layer (ENVO:01000326); material: water (ENVO:00002006), including particulate matter (ENVO:01000060) such as... | depth 40 m | reverse complement strand
CCTTTTCTCTGGTACAGCTATGGCTACTCGATACAGGGGTAAAGCAGATGAGTTCAAAAGAGTGTGGGCTGAAAAGTTAATGGAACATAAGATGGACATGGAACATTCTTTCTTATTTGGTCAAGGCTTAGTTGAACATACTGGTACTGCATTAGCTGGTTCTGCTGAAACAGCTGGAAATATAAGATATACTTGGGGTATGTTACCTTATACATATCAGTATGGTAAAGTATACGGGTTGTCTTATGCTACTTCTGGATACGATGCTTTCTTGGATGCTATGGAAGATTATTTCGCTCCTGAATCAGGAAATAGTGGAAATAAACTTGTATTATGCTCAAGAAAAATCATTACTTATTTGAATAAAATAGGAAATGGTAGTTTTTTAAATAACTCTGTAGGTTCATCTCAATATAGACTAGACATACAAAATGTACCTGGCTCTTTTGGGCATGCAGTAACTAAAGTAAATACTATCTTTGGTAATTTACACTTTGTTGCTGACCCATTACTAAGAGGTCCATGGGAAGATTATGCTATCTGTGTTGACATGGCAAATGTAAACTACAGACCATTAGCGGGCAATGGTGTGAGTCGAGACACCTTCATAGAAACTAATATTCAAAACAACAATGTAGATGGTCGTAAAGATATGATTATTACAGAAGCTGGTTTGGAAATTCAGTTACCTGAAACCCACGCAATACTTAAGTTTTCTTAAGAAGGAGTATATTATGGCTTTAACTCAAGGAGCATGGACATCAAGTTCTGTTAATGGAACAAGTGTACATAGTTGCGTAGTCACCGCTACAACAGCAGAAAATGATGGTTACACTTTAAAAACACCAAAGTCACTAGACCCTACAAAACCATGGGTATTAGTTGCTAATAGTGAAAGTGTAGCTATTGATGGCAGTAGTACTACTGTTGTTGATATTTATGGTGGTTACTCTGACGACTTTGCAATAACTGGTGATGCAGGAACGGTAGCAGCCACTGACGGTACTTTAATAGGTACTGCAGTTATGGATGATATCAAAGCAGCACAAGTAAGTATTATAGTTGACCCTAATTATACAGGGGCAGTTATAACTAGTACTGTTGCAGGCGTTCGAGGAAGAATCAATCTAGGGCAATTCCCTTATTATGCATTTAATGCTAATGCTGGAAGTACTTTAGCTGCTGCAGACTGTACTTGGAAAATAATCCAAATGACAGAAGGTAGTGGAGGTTCTGACCTAGACCAAACAGAAGGTATAGGGGCTGACCCATCGTAATGGTTAAGTTGTTAAACAATATAGAGGGGGCTTCGGCCCCTTCTATTAACTTGGAGAAAAGATGTTATTAGATAAAATTGTAGATTTAAGTGGGCCTGTTCCAGAATCATTAAGTGATTTAAATTATGTACTTACTAGTGTTTGTAGAGAAATACTAGATATGACTGATGATGAAATTCTAGAAAATAGAGTTCAAAAATTTACTTTATCAACAGTAAATAATTCTTTCCCAATAGAAAATAAAAAGATTTTAAATGTATTTAGAAACAGTATAGCATGTGAAGAAATTAATATGTCAGAGAAACATAAAGCTATGACAGGTTCAGGTAGTTTAGAAGAGGCTACTGATTTAACTCCTGTTTTTTGTATATCGCCAATAGCATATGAAGGGACTAATACTAATTTTTATAATAGTCAATTAGAAATTTTTCCAACAGCATCATTTACAGATTCAGCTGAAGTATTTTATGTTGACTATACAATCTTTGGTCCAGGAAACTTAAATTTAGTGACAATAGATTCTTTAGTTGACGATTTAAGTAGTACTATTTATGATTACTGGACATTTGATATGGAAAAAGCTTTTATTATTAGAACAGCAATGAAAATACTTCATATAAGATTAACTGAAACAAATATAGAAGAAGAAGACCAAGAAATATCACAATTAGTTCAAAGTTCTTTACAATCATTATCTCAAGAATGGAATGATATAAAGAATGTTATGAGAGGTGTTAATCCAGATGACATGCAACAAATGAAAAGTTTAGGGAGTAATTAATGACTAAAAAAGAAATATATGAGTGGATACAAATGCATCACCCTCAATTAAATGAAGTTGTGATGGAGAGATTAGTAAATAAAGCTATGGATGATTTTTGCGAACAAACAGAAATTTTAAAACAATCTGTTACTGTAAAAGGAGGCTCAGTATCTAATCAAAGGTATTATACTATTCCTGAAAATGTTTTAAAAATAGAAGAGATGAGAATAAATGAACTACCTATATCAAGAATAATGGATACTGGAATAATAGATACTACTTTAACTAAAGGAAGTGTTTCTACTGATGAAGGAGCTGATGGTACAGGAACTGATGGCACTGAAGAAAGTATTGCTACTACTGCTGCTGCATTTTCAAATATGGTAGCTATGCAAGATGGTAGTCATCCTAACCTTCATAATAATTCTAAGTATATACAGATACCTAAAGAAGTATTTGCTGAAGTAGATGGAACAGCGCATTTATCTATGAACATATGGGTTAAATTTGGAAATTACGAATATTTAAATACAGGAACTATTTTTAATAATTTTGGTAGTGACATAACAAATGGAAGATGTGGTATGTTCTTTAATGGAGAAGATATAATTAAAGGAGGTGGTTGGACTAACCCTGTAAAACATTTTTATCCTAATAGTTTTTCTGCTGAAATGGCTACTACTAATGAAAACAATTATTGGAGTGATGCATGGAACGCTACTGTAGGATATAGTAAAATTGGTGTAGCATCTACTCATAATTATCTTTTTAAAAACGACGGTATAGCATCCCCTACAGAAGACATAGATTCAGGAAGTGTTCATAATAAATGGTTTATGTTAACTATGGTATATGATGGAGATGCTACTACTAGTAATTTAAAATTATTTATAAACGGAGACAGAATAGGCAATTACCATACTCCTTTTAGAAATACTACAAGTACTACTATAGGTCCTTATTCTACTTCACCTCAACATTGGACAAGAGGTTCTTCTGCTTGGGGTCCAGGATTAATTAAACCTCATATAGGTTCTGGTAATTATCTTTATGGAGATTCTCATACTTTATCAGCTCCTTTAACTTTAGGGATAACTAAACTTATAGGAAGCGCTGGGCAAGGAAATATAAATCCATCAAGTATTTTAGGAAGCGAAATGAGTAATACTAATTACTACCCAGAAGGTACTCTTGTATATCCTTTTGAAGGCTATATGAGAAATTTATTAGTTACTAGCGATGCTTTAACACCAACTGAAATTTTAAACTTGTATAACAAAGGAGTCTGTAATTTAGTTGATACAAAATCTGCCTTAACAACAGATACTAATGCAAGACATTTTTATGAAATGAGTGCAGATGCAAATGACTCTATTGGTTCAATTAACGGTTCTGCAAATAATGGTTTAGATTTTAGAGATGTAAACTTACCAGGAGGAAGAGAGAGATATGGCAGATAAAAATAGATATTGGTTTGTAAAAAGAAATAAACTTGCTTTAGTAGAAGATTCAACTAGTTCTAGTAAAGTAAATGGAGTTGCAAGAAGATACCAAAATTTGCAAACTCAAGGATTAAGCATAAGATATGACGCAGTATTAAAAAACCCTCATTTCAATAGAGATGAAATACCTTCTGTAAATAGCGATTGGGGTTTTACAGGTAATGACCATACTAGTCAAAAACCTATATTTCAAGAACAATTTCACGATGCTATAGTTTATAAAGCAATATCTTTAGGTTATGAAATTACTGCTGGAGTAGACGTTGAAAAAGCACAATATTTTCAGCAAAGATACCAACAAATAGTAAAAAAGGCTAAAGGTTTTTCAAGAAGGTATTATAATGGTGGAACAATGAGAATTAATCCAATAGATTTTTAATAAAATGATTTGTATAATATAGAATAGAATAGGAGAAAAAATGTCGTATTTCATAAAAAATAAAACCAAAAAAGCTGTAAAAGCTGCATCTACAAGAGTTTCTTGTAATGTAACGGTTGCAGGAGGAGGTCATGCTAAAAGCTATAAAACGACCAAACCCGCTAGTAAATTCTATCAAAATTCAGTTATATGTGATGCACAAGACGAAGGCGTCACATTATTTAAACATACACCCGTAGCTAATACTGCTACAGATGGTGTTGGTTCTGATATGTATGATTTCAAGCAAATGGTTGTTCATAATTCCTCGCCTCAAACCGCAGAGATAATGATTAAAATTGAAGATTGGGCTCATGCAACTAACGATTCTGCTGATGGAACTCAAACAGAACTTAAAATGTTACTTGGACCAAGACAAACATTTATGTTGCCAACATCTAAACTAATACAATATAGTGCTGCTAATTCTGCTGCTAATAGTACAATTAGGCATTATTGGGATGATGGTACTATAGATGAAGATGGAGACCATGAGTACCCAGGTCAAAAAGACCCTTTAAATGGTTTGAATAATGGTGGCTCACATAATGGAGCTATAATTGATACTCATAATTCTAGTGCTGTAGGAAAAACAGATGATTTAGGAAACTATAATTATACTAGATTAACAGATACAGCATCATTAGCTAATTCTAATTTCTTTGGGCAAGCCGCTGATGGTATTGTTCCAGGAAGTATTAGTATAAGACTTGCTGAATATCCTGCTTTAATAATTAATCTAGCTTCAATGTATAAAAGAAAAGCTGTTATTTCAGATGAATCTAAATTAGCAAAAAGTACTTCATTTCAATTTGGGATTAATGTTGACGGTGCAGGTGCAGTTCAATGTGTATTTTCAACTGATTCTCTAAATACTAAATGGGGTGGAACTAATGGTGTGATTTCTAAGATAAATACAGCTTTAAAATCTTTAGCAGAAACATCTGGTACTAATATGTTTGGTAAAAAAGTTGTTTGCAAAATGATGGATGGAGATTTATGGTTTCTAAGTCAAGCAACTGCTTTACATCATAATAATGGGGGAACTCAAAGTTCTGTAGTATTATCTGCAGGAAGTTCTGGTGTCAACTTATATGCTGGAAGTGGAATGTTTCCTAACTTAGGAACTGCATCTAATCAGATAACAGTAAAACCTAAATTTACTCCTTGGGAAGCTCCTGATGCAATTATATGGGATGATAGTCAAGGTAATCTTAGACGACAAAAAGGAGGAGTAGGAACTATAAATTATAGTACAGGAATGATTCAATTAACAGGATTACCTCCTAATACAGAAATGAATATAATTGCTATTACAGACTCTGCTTTAGGTGGAGAATCAACTACATTAGGTGCTGGTCAAGGAACTGATAATGCTAATACTATTGTTCATGTAAAAGCAAGAAGTACTAACCTGTATAGACCTGCTAAAATAGACATATTCGTGGCAGGTAATTAATGGATTGGTTAATAATATTAGAGCAATATGGAATTCCTGTCTGTGTAGCAATAGCATTTGGCTTTTTTATATGGAAACAAAATAAGTTTATCCAAGATGAATTAGCGAAAGAAATGAGAAGTTCTTTTGACAGTGTTACTGGAATACTTATAAAGTTAATAGACCAGCAAAAAAAAATGCAATTAGAGCAAAAAGGAATTGAAAATAGTTATAAAACTTTAGTAGAAATTATAGCTAAGTTAAGTGGAAATGGATTAAAAGATAAGTTCATGAGGATGCAAGAAAGAAATGAAAACAAAAAATACTGATAATTACCGAGATGAAGTAATGACTCATCTTAAGTATATTAAAGAAAGAGTAGATATAAACTCAGATAAGCTTGATAAAGTTAATGGTAGAGTAAGAAAAGCAGAGAATAATATTACTGCAATTAAAACTACTGGTATTACTTTATATACAGCAATAGGAGCAATGTTGACTTGGTTAGGAATGAATAAATGATACAAGCTATGATAGCAAAAAAAATAATAGGTGCAGTCTTTAAAAAAATAGAGACTAAACATAAGTTAAATAAACTTAAAAAATATGTCGAACAAGACAATGAACTTGACATACAAATGAAACAGGCTCAAAAAACTATGGCTAAACAAGGCAGGTATATAGAAGAAATGGAAAAAGATATAGCTATACTTAAAAAAGATTCGCATCCAAGAGCAGATTGGATTTGTATGAAATGTGGATGTAATGCAAAAAAAGTCACTAATAAAAGGAGAAAATAATGTTAGCATTTTTAACAGCAAACTGGGAATACTTACTACTTGCACTATATGTAGTAGAAAAAGTTATTAAACTAAGTCCTTCTAAAAAAGATGATTTAGTTTGGGACATGGTATTAAAACCTATAGTTGATAAAATAAAAAACAAATAAAAAGTGAAGCATGCATTCCTAGATAATACTTTAATATGCGATAGTGTAAAATGCTTAGATGATTTAGAGGTTTTACATGAGTTTAAAGTATTTAAGGAAAAACCTAAAATATGTCCTAATTGTGATTCTAAACATTTAGATGGTTTAGAAATAATAGGAGTAAAAGATGGTCCTTTATTCTGGGAATGCGACGAATGTCTATTTAAGTTTTTAAAGTATTCTATAGGCATGACTTTAAAGTTATTAGGTAACGCAGATGGATATTGGTATAATCCTAATGATTGGAAAAATCAAGAAAGGAATTAATATATGTTAGATAAAGGTGTAGTAAAAAGAGCAATAGTAACACCTGATAAACATTTTCCCATAGCAGATATTCCAGCTATTAACTGTTTATTGAAATCAATAGAAATTGTTAAACCAGATATATATATTGACCTAGGAGACTTAGGAGAATGGGGTTCAGTTTCACATTGGCAATGGAAAAGAAAAAGAAAACCTCCCTTAGAATATCAACTACCAAGAGTAGAAAAAGATGTTATTGACGTAAACAAAGGATTAGACTTAATTGATGAAAAACTAGATAAACTAGATAAAGTTGATAAACATCTATGTCAAGGTAATCATGATGAGTGGATGGACTTCTTTGTAGCAGAGCACCCTTATTTGCCTCAATATAAGTTTGAAAACGCTGTAAAATTAGAATCTAGGGGTTATACCTTCCATCCTGCAGGAAAGCTCCTTAAAATAGGTAAATTAGCTTATTATCATGGACACCATTTTTCTGGAGTACATCATACTACTACACATATTAAAAAATTAGGCGGAAGCGTTATGTATGGACATCATCATAGTTTACAGCAAGATAGTGAAACTCATATGGATGGTCCTAAATCTGCTTGGAGCATAGGATGTTTAAAAGATATGTCTAGTGATGCAAATAAGTTTTTAGGAAGAAGACAACATAAATGGGCACATGCATTTGCTATTGTTGACTATTTTGATGGCGGTTTATTTACAGTTCACATAATACAAATAATAAATGGTAAATGTTCTTTATGGGGAGAATTGATTAATGGAAATATATAACATAGATATACCAGAAGGATACTGGGAAAGTGATAAGGATGTAGTATGGGTAAACAAATAAAAGATATTAGAATCTTTGATAAAGGAATAGCTTCTACTGTTTCAGAAGCTGATATAAATGCAGAGCATGCTTCATCTAGTCTTAATGTTGAAGCTAGAAGTAGATTAGGTTTACTATCTTCTACTAATAAATCATCTACTACATCTTTTGAATTAAGAGCAAGCGACATGATTTCGTTTAAAGATAAAAAACAAGGAACATGTATTTTAGGATTTCAATCATCAAGCGAACTTTCAGCAGATGGATTTAATTTAGGGACTCTTATGGTTATAACAGATTTATATGGAGATGGAGAATAATGCAAAAACCTTTTCCTATACATGATAGCATTGATGCTTCAATTCAATATGGAAGTTCAGATAAAGAAAGAATTTGGTGGAATGCCAGTGTTAATGGTGGTAATGGTGCATGGCAAACATTAGCTTTTATTAAAAGTGGAGATGTCTATGGTTTAAAAATTTATCAAACTGACGCAGCATTAAGTAGTTGGACAGAAGTTAATGTTTTAAATGGGGATTGTTATGACAATGATGGTCCTGATAATATGATTCTTATAATGAATTATAATCCTTCTTTTAGATATGATTGTGTTTGGTCTCCTCATACTACTATGGCTCCTTCTAATAGTGATAACAAATTTAGAAAAGAAGATGGAGATGGAGGGTTTCTTGATAATGAAAATTATCTTATGATTCCTGGAGGGTGCCTTCATGTAGTTTTTTATGATAATGGCACTTGCGGTGGTGCTGGACATTCTATTTATCTTCCTAATAATAATACAAATAAAAAAGTTCCTGGCATATATCATATGGCAATACAATACTATGAAAATTATGAACCTAGGAAAAAAGAAGATGGAACTGCCCCTTTAATTAAATCAAATTGTTTTGTAAAAAACTTTGATTATGCTAACTCTGCACTAAACGATAGAAGTGGTGAAGAAAAAGGATTATCTCCTTGGAAAAATCATCATTTGATTGCTCCAATTCTTGTCAATGGAGATGGCTGGAGAGAGTTACTTACAGCTAATGGATTCCCTAATAATGAATCAATGAATGCTTTACATCTTACAAACAACCCCTTAGATGATTGTACTTTAGATTTAGTAACACCTCAATCAATGGCATTAGAAGGAGTTGCTCCAGATACTCCTGAATTTGAAGCAACAAATGTAAATCCTTATGAAACAACTGCTTTAATGTTTAACTACTTAGCTAAAATTGAAACTGCTGATAGTAATATAACATGGGATAGAATTTGCACTCAAACTGCTATATTTGGAAAAGATAACTATTCAGGTTGGGGTCCATATTGGGGCAAAGGAGATATATTAATTGAAAAAGTAGGGGCTACTAGTTTAAAAACAATAGATTGGATATGGGGTCATACAAGAGTAGATGTTGACTTAATAAAAGGAGCTTTTGGAACTAATACTCAAACTAGCTTAGTAGAGAGTCAAGTAGCAGGACCTGAAACTTTTTCTAATATATCTGGATGTTTATCTACTGGATTTTTACATCCTTATACTTTTTTTGGAGCAAGATGTGGATATACTCAACCTAGAGTAGACTCTACAAGTTACTGGGTACCTTCTATAATGGGCATGTCTCCAAATAGATGGACAGCAATAGCAGATTGGAACACATCTGTTCAAGAATTAGTAGATATAGTAGACTATGGTACAACTAATGATGGTTATATTAGATTTTTGTGTACAATGGAGAGCTTTTTATTAAGAATGCCTCAAGGTCAAGAATGTATTGACCAAACTATGAACAGACAAGAATATCTAAGTAACATTTATCAATCTTGGGAAATTAATAGTCAAAAAGAAATTCTTGGATTTGATTTTGCAATGGACCCAAGAGAATCAGAACAAAAAGGTATTTATGCTTATGTAGCAAATGGGTTAGAAAATATAGACTACAATGTTAATGGTGGCAGTTATTATATAAACTATATAGATAGATTGTCTCCAGTATCTAATGTTGGCCCAGGTGGAGCTAATAATCAATATGGAGAAACAGGAACTGTTTGGTGGTATTATCTTTGGAATAGGGCGATGGCACATACACATGAAAACTTTGAAAATCCATTCAATAATGACATAAATGTTCAATCTTATCATTATAATAATAGAAAATGTTTAGTTCCTGAAGTTACTGAATGGGCTGAATGGAATACAACAGATTTTGTTGACGGTCCATTAACTTACCCTGAAAGAGATGGAAACTATTCTTACAATACTAGTGGTTTTACTGATGCTAAAGGTGCTACAGGTAAAATATCTATTGCTATAGCTCAACAAAGAGTTTATGGAGGAAATTTTACTACATGGGCAGATGCAAGCAATGACCTTTTAAATCATAGTATTACCGACAAAATGTATGTATTTATATCATGTATTACTGGTGAGAATTTTTACAGAGGAACTACTTTTGAAGACTTATTAACTGTTCCAAATCACACTTATCATGAAGATACTGATTTAATGGATTCAGGAGCAGGAAGAAATATTAGATTATTTAAAGCTATTTATTTAGACTCTATACAAGAATTTTCATATTCTTCAGAACTAATTAATTTTGGAAGAGTAGGAAAAATAAGAGGACTAACTGGAGAATATAAATTTGGAATGTGGGATGATTGTAAGTTGCAAATAGATATAGGTGGAGACCCTCGTTCTGATTGGATTTATGACAATGTTCCAAACGCTAGTGAACAAAATGAAGTAGATGATATAAGAGCAATGAAATGTCTTAATATGTATGTTGTTTCAAATTCTGCTGGAGGATTTACAGATAATTCTGATGGATACAATGTAATTGAAAAACACACATTAGATTTAATGCCTATTGAAGACGAGTATAGTGTTGCTATGTTTTCTAGTAAAACTTATGTAGAAGATAATACAAACAAAGTAATTTTATATGACCATGGAGATGAAACTTCTTATATTTCTTCTTTTTCAACTACTGATGATAAAGATTTAGTAATGCATTATAATCATGGGCTAGTTTTCAATAATGACAACTTTATTTCAAATAGTCAAGAAATAACTACACAAGCAAACCATTCGTATCCAGAATTTATTCCATTTCTTTTTATAACAAATTATGGAATAGAAAATTCTAGCAATTTAGAAAGTTTTTCTTCTGTTGTACAATGGCATAATTACCATAAATATATAGATACTACTCATGGAACAAATGCCAATGGTTATGAATTTGAAAGATACTGTATATACGAATCAATTAAAAATTTTACTGTTAATAGAACAGCTGATGACCTTCATTTAGTTTGGAAAACTCCTTGGGTTATTTATACTGCTTCTCCTTTTATTGGAGAGGAATATCAAAAAATAGTAACTGTTCCAAGTTCTTATACAATTAAAAGAGCACTTTTTCCAATAATTTCAGATAACTGGCTTATAGCAGAAACTTTAGAGGAACAATATGAAAATTCTACTAGCGCTCCTGGTATGCCTATGTCTTTACAAATACAGCAAGACCCTGGAATAAATTATTATTATGCTATTAGAATGAATTTTGATATGCCATATTATGCATATAGCGAAGAAGAATCTGGTAACGTGCCATCAGGTAGTACTTTACCTATAAAAGGCGTTCCTTCGATTACAGATTCATTAACTGGTATGAAACAAGAAAGATTAAACACTACTCAAGTAATAGCAACAAGCAGTTACGCTGCTTTACAAAAAAATGAAGATAAAATCCATATAGGATTAGGAGGAACTTCAGTAGATATTCCAAAATGGGCTGGCATACCAAACGTAACTTTTATGGGACAAAATCAAAATGAAGTTTTAGTAACTGATGCAGAATTAAAATCTCCTGACTTAGGTGTAGGTATAGCTGATTTAGATAAAATTATAACTTTAGATGATGATAATATCTTTCATTATGGGTTTAAAAGAGGAGAGCCTTATATATATAGAATAGTAAAAGAAACAGGATTTACAGAAAGGTCTAATAAAATTTTAAATCCTAATGGTGAAGGTACTTTTCCTATTAATAGTATGTGTGCTAAACGCTCTGAAGATGATATAATGGATAAAGCTTGGGTTTATAGTACTGTTGATTTACAAAGAGTTCATACTTTTCAGTTAAAAGGAGTTAATTGGGGAGGACTTATTCCTATGCCTAACACAGATGCTACTATTGGTTTAAAAATAAGATTTTCACCAGATAACACTCCTATGCAATATGATGGCTCTACTAATGCTGTAGATGATGTTAAATCTGTTTTTAATTCAGGTTCTTATTTTGAAATAACAGATTTATTAGAAACTCATAATTCTGGTACTAGTAGTTATAGATTATGGTTTATGATAACACCTAAACAGCAATGGTTAAATACTGACGCTTGGTATGGAACTTCTAGTAATGCAGAATATAGTAAAAGAGGATGGTATGCTCCAAATTATTATCATTATGGAACCACAGGTTATGCAAATGCTCCAATAGGTAGTATAGAAGAGTCATCTAAATTTAGCAGTAGATGGCTTTTTAATGCAGATGTAAGTATAAATAGAAGAGTAGTTCCTTATGCAGATGGACAATGTAATTTTACTAATAGTACTTCAAATAGTCTTTGGACTGGAGATACTAATTATGCAGTTATAATAGAAGATAAAACTCCTCCTTTTCAAATAAATTTTGTGTATAGTAATTATTCCCTGGATAATCATGAGGCTGGACTTTACAACACAGAAAACGAGCAGAATTATCTTATGTCTGGTACAAGATTTTATCAGGGTGATAATAATTTAGAACTTATTTTAGTTAATAACAGGGTCACTGATGATGATACTACTGTTTGGACACCTGGTATGTCAACAGATTCAATAAACAGTATGACAAGAATCTTTACAGGTGATGATTGGAATAGTAATGATAAAGCAAGTTCAGACTATTGTAATTATATTAATCTTGGACATAATATTGGTCCAGTAAGACACATTCCTTATAATGATGATGGTACCGCTATTGTAAAAACTCATGGAATGTTAACTTTAAAAGACAGTTTATTAGACTTATCTCATATACATACAGATGGTGCAAATGGTCATTGGGTAGGATTTTGGAATAAAGGTTGGAACATTAGACATTATGGAGAATTGGTCTATGAAAAAAATTCTGATAATAAATGGCGTGAGACTTCAGGAGTAGAAGTTGGTTCAACTTCTTCTGAAAGAGATAAGCAACAATTTGTAGAATTTGATAATGGTGAAGCTTTTATGTATGTTGTTGGCGATGGACATAAAGGAACTAGATATGCTGAAACAGAAGCAAGTGCTATTAAAAAAGGTTTTCAGTTACACAAAGACCAAAGAGGAGTTAATATAAAATGCCATAATTCAAATGGTGACTTTTCAGATGGTACAGATACTCTTACTGATGTAAATAGTAGAATAACATCTAAAGGTGTTTCATCGCATTGCTTTATAAGGTATGGTGGAAATACTGCACTTGATACTATTAATTTAAAAACAGATAAATATTCTATATCTAATTACAGAAGAATAACTGCGCATGATTCAACTGTACATGAAGCAGCAGATAGTAATGATAGAGAAATATTTATAGCAACTTCAAGAATTGATGAGTCTGCAAAATGGTCAACTAAAATAGAAATGGTATATGACTATACAGGTTATGGAGGTATTCCTGATAGAGTAAAGCGTATTTTAAAGTTTTGGGACCCAAGTACTAATGCACAATTTGCTAAATCTAGATATTTATTTAATGATACTGATTCTCCAGGTCAAACTGATATGGCTAATTGGGCAAAGACAGGAAAAGCAGCTGATGTTTTAGATGTAATTGATGGTACTGCTTTAGGAGAAGATGATACTACTGATAATCTTACATTACATTCAGATTATCAAATTATTAAATTTGTTCTACCTAAAGTAGGGCCAGGACATAATAATAGGCTTAATTTTATTGTTGATGGTGAAGATGGAACTGGAAGTAATTGGGTAACTGGAGCCTCTAATGTTAAATGGGCAACTCCAGGTTATACAAGTTCGTGGATGAATACAAAGTTTCAAGGCGCTGAAGTTTATTATAAGCTTCCTTTTGATACAGCAAAAGTTCAAGATGGTCCTACTAGTAATGTAAATTTATCAAGTTTTGATACAATAAGAAATAACGTAGCAAGAGCATTAGCTAGAGCGTGTAGTTCAGAAGCTGAGTTAGCAAGTATATTGACAGTTACACAGCAAAGTGGAGTTGCTTCAGGTTTATACGATATTAATGGAGTATTTGGTATTTTTGATTCTAAAGATAGTAATGGTAATCCTGTAGATGTTTTTGAAACAACTATTGATAAGTATGATTTTAATGACCCAGGAAAAGTTATAACAGTTAGCAGCTCTGATGTACCTGGTAGTTCGAATCAATTAATTACAACAGCTATAAATGAAACTTATCAAAAAGCTTCTATTATAGTAGATTCTTATAAAACAAACTTTTCAAGTACATTAGACTATACTGGTTATATACTTTCTAGCTTTGGAGATAGTGCTTATGGTAAATTTCAATCAGATGCTAGTACAGATGTAACTTTAGGAGGAGGTGGAAGTGTAACTATAAATACTCCTATATCAGTTCTTTTATCTGGATTAGTTATTAATTATGGAGAAAGTGCAGCAACTGCAGATAAAGCAAAGTTTAAAGATGAAAAAGAATATCAGTATAAAATGTCTTTTGTTTATGATAAAAGGCAAGAAAGTCCTTTATCTTCAAAAACTTGGACTAGTGGAGTAATTGATGGCAATTCAAATAAAGGTTATAATACATTAAAAGTTGACATAGAACTTGACCCTGCTGTTTTAATAACTAGAGTCAACAGAGTAAATATATACAGAATTGACAATGATAATGATATATATAGATTAGTTAAATCTTTAAAGACTGATACTGGTTTTTCATTAAGTGGAGGACTATACAGAGCTAGTTTTTTTGATACTGGTACTAAATTAGTATCATATGAAGCTTTAAATGGTATCTCTGAAAACATACAAAGAAGTATTGTCCATTGGCAACTTTCTACTCAAATAAACAATCAGCATATTGTTGCAAAATGTTATATCCCTGAAACTAATGAAGAAGTTCCAAATTACATATTTAAGTCAAAAACATCTAAATTCGACCAGTTTGACTGGTCAAGGGACTATGGGGTGCTTCCAACGATTCCTACTGCTATTAAGGCATTTGCGGGCAAATTATTTGCATTTGATGCTCAGAACACATATGTAATTAATCCTAATGATTTAAGAATACTTGATACAATAGAAGGCACAGGATGTGTTGGACCTAGAGCAATAATTGTAACAGATTTTGGTATGGCATTTTTTGATGAAAATAATATTTATATACATGATGGACAAAGAGCTAAACCTATTGGAATGAAAATTATTAAATCAAATGATGGTTTTATTGGTTGGCAAGATAGACCAAATAAAAATAAAATGAGTTTAGTTTTTAATCCTGAGAAAAAGCAATTTATAGTTTTTGAATCATCAGAATTAGTAGCAATAGGAGATAGTAATGAATAGACAAAATTTAAATATAAATTATGTAATAGATGATAATGAATTTGGAAAAGGTTATTTGACATGTGATTTGCCAAATGATTTCTTTTACCCTGGCTTTTCAGTTGTTGACACTATTTTTAATAGTTTAGGAGATATAACAGTAAATGAATATAGCGAAGGACACTCTTCTGGAAATGATTATTTAAATTTATTAGTAGTAGAATTTAAAGGAATGCATGACGATGAGGAGACTTCTCCTGCTCATATTCTATATTTTAATTACTCTTATTTAAATGGACATATTGATTCTGAAAATAGAACCTTAAACTTGCCATTAACTTTGCCAAATGGATACAAAGTAAAAATAGGTTATTTGGCTGGTGTTAACTCTCAAGCAGGCGCTATGAATACAGGAGGATTGGTTACATATTTAAAATATAAAGAAAGTGCATGGGAAGTGATACATTATGATAATGTTCCAAATATTAATAATTCTAACTTAGAAGACATTTATGCTTCCTGTACTTATGGTGGTACATATTCTAATCGTGATGGAGCAACAGGAGTAACTCTTTATGATTCTAGTAGTTTTGAAAGTAAAGGAGAAGGATTAGCAGGCTTTAGTACTTCTACTGCAGATGATTTAGGCTTTGATTATGATATGTTAAATCAAAAATTACAGGAATTATATGACAATGATAATTTTTCAGATACTAATTATCCTCATATAACAGGAACTTATTTAGATATGTTAAGATTTAAAAATTCATCAGGTGAATATAACTGGATGAGGCAAAGTAGATGCGGAGATATTTTAAGAGTATGGATTGCTAGTTCTATGATGGATGATAATTTTGCAATAAAATTAAATGGAATACCTCAATATACAGATAGAGTTCTTAGGTGGGACCAAATAAAAGATAATCAATTACAAGGAGTAAGAGTAGGAAATTTACCAATAATTCAAAGAGAATTTTCTAATCCAACTCTTGATAGATGGAATAGAATAAAAAATCAACAAAGTGTTACTTCTGAAGAGGAAACCAGTATAATGCCAGAAATAGATGCACATGGTATTATGGGAGATATTGAAGATGAAATATATGGATATGAAACTACAGTATCAGCTAATCAATTATTCCAGGCTTGGTCAGAATATGGTGATGATAGTTTATTGCAAAACGATTGGACCCATGAAACTTCTAATTTTCAAACATTATTTGAAAGCCAGCACGGAACTGTAGATGGACTTCTTTTAGCTAGTCATACTAGACTTTTAAGAGATGCTGTAGGTCAATATTTTTATGCAAATGGAAGTTGGCAAGCTTTTGATTTTGAAAATGATGTATTGCAAATGCAAGAAGACTTAAATATAAACTATGATACTGGTTATACAACTATAGATTATAATTTTACTAATATTCCATCATGGCTTGCTTTAGGAGCAGAAAAAGGATTGCCTTTAAATAGGGCATTAACATCATATGAGCCTTCTCAAAGTGCAATATATAATGATGGTTTATGGACATATATAGATATAGATATTGACTCTAGAATGTTATCTGATGGTATATATCAAGTAAATGCTGAATTTGGTTACTGGAATAAACAAAATTATAGTTGGCTAGATACATTTTTACCTCCTAAAGAAAAGTATTGTAGATTTAAGTTTAATAATAGTATGCCAACAGTTTCTTATCAGTATCATGAAGATGTACCTTTTACATGGAATGTTAATGATTTTCAAGAATGGTTTAATCAATCTCAACTAAATGCAAGTTATGAACCTGATATGATACAAGAGAATATAGGTTGGTATCCTTTTAGTAGTAACACACAAGCAGAACTTTTTCTTCCTACATATGATTATGCAGATGAAAATGCTCCATGGGGGGCAAATATATACCAAAACTTAGGAAATACAATTTTAAATCCTAATCAGAATAGAACTTCACTTTTATGGAAACAACATTTTGGAATGGAATCTACTGCAGGAGTAGTTGCTAAAACAGGAATTGATAGATTTAAATGGTCTTATAATTTTACTACTGGAAGTGATTTTTCTCACTTTATAGAAAATCAAGAAATTGGTCAACCTGTAGATGTTAAAGAAGCATTACAAGCAGAAATGAAAGTTGGAGACGTAGTACATAGAGTAAATGGTTTTACTAACAGTGTTTGGCTTTATGCAGGTTTTATTTTTAATAACTGGGTAATAAAAGAACCTGAAGTTTTTATAAGAATTTATGATATACTAGGAAATGCTAGTACTGTATTATGGAAAAGACCAGATGTTCAAGTATCTCCTAATTCGACTTTAACTAATACTGCTAGACAGAATATTTTAGACCCTGATACTAATCCTAATGCTATTAACTGTAGACAGTGTATTGATATAGATAATGAATTCGGTACTTGCGATGAATGGGAGCTTTTTCAAGGAAACTTTCCTCAAGAACTATATCATGAAAACGGCTATACTCAAGCTAGAGGCTGTGATAGTGACCATGGGGCATGCTGTACTCCTTTAGTAAATGATATGGTTAAACTTTGGCCTAGTAGTGAAATTCTTGACACAGGTCATCATTCAACATTTCATTGTGGAGTTAGTGAAGAATATTTAGCTAATATGTCTAATTATTTTAATGAGTATATTAATAAGTATACTTCATATGATATGACTACACAATTTCACAACATGTCTGATACTAATTATTTAACAGAACATGGAGGTCATCAATTTGGAGTTGGTACTAATTATTACGACGTACTTCCTTGGGGCTTTGAAAATGAAACTGCTACTGGACAATGGGTTTTACATAGTTTAATAGCTCATGACCCTTACTATAATCAAGGAGGAAATCCAGTTGCATCTAGTATAAATCATCAGCATTTTGAAGGAGAATGTCAACAAGCTATACTTGAAGCTCAATATTATATTTTAGCTCCATGTATGACTTCTAAAGGTTTTAGTTCAGTATCAACAGTCCCTAATTTACAAGAAGGAGGCAACACTCCTGAGAATATTTGTAAATGTGATGCATCTACTCTTATGGCGCTTGACTCAAATAGAAGATTTAATCAAGTCATATCACCTACTGGCAATCAAAATTTAACATCAATATTTGGAACAGAGATAAAAGAAGATTTAACTGAACAAGATTTAGGTCAATATTGGGAAGGTCAATATGAATGCACATCTTGCTTACAAACACCTAATACTAATTTAGGAGTATGGGATGTAATAGAAGCTCCGTGTGGAGTTGGGTATGGATTATTAGAACCTGCGACAGTAACCTTAATGTTTGAAGATTTAGAACATAATGACTTTGCTTCTATAAGTTCTACTATAAGTTACGAGCTTAAGGAAATAAGTTATTTAGAAGGAGTTTGTACTATTCGTTTAATAGATGATTTAGGTCAATTTATTGGAGAGCCTATAGGTTCTTGTAGTCAAGCTACAATAAATCCTTATGAAAGTGCAGAATATTTAAGTTATGATATAACTACAATAGACAACTATAATCTAGCAGTAGGTATTGTTATAAGTAATTGTGGATTTGATATGATAATGTGTCAAACTTTAACTTTTTCTTTAACATTTACAGATGGTTATCAGACTAGTTCTTCTAATCTTACTGTTAATTGGAATGGAGATGAAGAAATATCAGGCTGTCAAGACCCTTCAGCTTATAATTATAATCCAACTGCTGTTTTTCCTTGTAATGATTGTTGTGAATATCCAGAGCCAATAGAAGAGCCTGAATTTCAATTAACACCAGGTGTAGCAGAAGGTTCTAAGGTTGCATTAGTTTATACTGCAGATTTAGACAGATGGGACCAAATAGATATGGAAGAAAACGTATATGGAGCTACTACTGGTAAAAAAGGAGAAGTATTATTATCATCATATGCTGACAATACAGCTACTCAATCTAGGTTAAAGATTTTTCAAGCAGATGATTCTGATGAAGGAAAACAAAACTTTTTCTGGGTAAGTAAAAAAATGAATTTTGGTTATGATAGCATATATAAAAGTATAAAAAGAATTAAAATTGTTTTTTCTAAAACTTTTAACAGTGAAGACAACATGCCTTATACTAAGTTAATGTTGGCTAGTTATCCTTCACAGGCTACTTTTTCAGAAATAATTCAAACTGTTGAAGATGCTAAAACTCTTAAATATGAAGTACCTAGAAATGCTAGAAAGTGTAAATCAATTCAATTTTCATTAGAATCAAAGGAAGATATAGAAAGTATTTCTATAATTTATACAATAAAAGGAATAAAATAAAAGGAGTAGTAATGAGAAAGTTATTAAAAAAGTTAAAAAGTAAAATAAAGTCTAAGATGGGAGCAAGAAAAAAACTTAGAACTTATAAAAAGAAAGTAAAAAGTAGTAAACTTTATAAATCAGGAAAATCAGGAAAAATGCAAAAGAAGATAGATGTGTTGGCTAGAAAAAGAAAACTTGGTTTAGGTAAAAAGAAAAGAGTTCAAAGAAAAATAAATAGAATTACTAAAAGAAAAACTAGAAGCGTTAGAAGAAAAAAATCGTGAGTCTATCTAAAAAAAATGCGCCTAAAACTAACGACCCTATTGTAGACAGAGCTTTTGACCAAATTTATGATGATATAAATGATATTATTGATTCAGTAAATTCAAATATAGTTTCTGTTCAAGAAACATTTACTGGTAAAACTGGAGATATTAGGGTTAGTAAGATAAGTGAAAACAAATATAGGCTTGAAGCTAAGTCAGAAGAAGGTTGGATTAGACCAGGAGGAACAGACACTGAAATAGTAGATATTGCCGCTTCACCTAGTAATGAAGAGTTGGCAACAAAAGTCAATGAAATAATAGAGCAATTAGAGAATGTTACTTTTAGACTTGTTAAAAAGAGAGAATAAGTTTATATTTAAATGTTAAAAACCAAGGAGAATAGATGGGTTTCTTTAAAAAAATAGGTAAAAAACTCAAAAAAGGTGTTAAGAAGGTTGGTCGTAAACTTAAGAGAGGTGTTAAGAAGTTAGGCCAAAATATTAAAAAACACGGTCCAGCATTACTTGGTGTTGCATCAATGTTTATTCCTGGAGGAGGAATGTTAGGAGGACTTCTAGGTAAAGCAGGTGGTGCTATTTCTCAATTTGCCCCAAAACTAGGAGGTCTTCTTGGTAAAGCAGGAGGTTTTCTAGGAGGAGCAGGTGGCGGTGGTGGAGGATTTCTTAGTAATTTAGGTAGTGGTACAGGTTTATTTGGTAAAGAAGGTGGATTTTTAAGTGGTAAATTTGGAGGAATGCTTGGTAACGCTTTAGGTGGAGGCGGTGCAGGTGGAGGTGGAGGTGGTTTTGGAGGTCTCTTATCATCTGTTATGGGCGGAGCTGGAGCTATGTATGCTCCTGAAATGCAATATGATATGCAAGGTATAATGTCTCAATATGCTCCTGCTGGAGAAAGTGCTGCTGAACTAGAAAAATATTATAAAGATTTAGCTGACCCTAATAGTCAAATGAATGTAGCTATGCAAGACAGATTACAACAAGGCTCTATGGACCAAGCTGCTATGGGAGAACTTATGGCAGAAAGACAAATGGGAGGAGCCACTAGTGGTATTGAAAGAGAATCTATTGGAGAAATATATGACAATGCTCCAGAACAAGCACATAATGCTTTTAGTAATTATATGATGGCTAATCAACAAATGACAGGTCAAGGAATGCAACAAGGTTATCAGCATAATTTAGCAATGGGTGACCAAGCAGCAAACTTAGCTTTTGCTAATCAACAAATGGGATTTGATAGAAAACAACAAAAAGCAGATAGTATAAATCAAGTTGGTAGTGGCTTACTTGACTATGGCATGGAAAACTTATTTGGATAAATAATATGGCATTTAAAAATTATAACTATTTTACACAAGAAATTATGGACCCTAATACAGGTTTAAGCACAGGAGAAACTAGAGGCTATAAAACTGGTAGAGCATTAGGAGCTGCTTTAGGAAGATTGTTTGGAGGAAAAACTTCTGGAAAAGTAACTGATAAGCAAAATAAAGATGTATCTATAAATCAATCTTATGATGACCCTGCGAACGATACAATGCTTCCTCATATACTTGATACTTCTGAACTTAGAGAAGATAGTCCACTTAATACAGAGATGGGGCCTGTTAATCTTGAAGCTCAACCTTCTACAATCGACAACATAACAGAAGCTTTAAGTAAGGTTCCTGGCGCTTTAAGTGAAATTCCTGGTAAGGTAGGAGAAGGTTTAAGTAAAGTTCCTGATAAATTAGTTGAAGCAGGTGGAGAAATAGCAGATATTCCAGAGAATATAGCAGAACTTTTATATACTTCAAGGAATGAAGGTGGTACATTAGATAATATTGGAGGAAAGTTAAAAGATAGATTTCAAGATGCAGGTCAAGCACTTTATGACATGCCTTCAAATATTAAAGAAACTGCTTTTGGTCCATCAGAAATAGTACCTGAAGGGGGTGAACAACCTCTCTATAATAAAGCTTTAGAGCAAATAGGAGACATTCCTTTTAATATAGCAGAGACAATATCAAACTCTGAGACTTTAGACAACTTTCCACAGAAACTTGGTAATAGATTTGGAAAGGCTGGGAGTGCTATAAGAGATATACCTTATAAAATAGGAAGTACATTATATCAAGCATTATTTGGAAATGAAGAAGAAATTGAGGTTTATGAACCTCCAGAACAAGAAAATCAACAGCCTATGGAAGGTGAACCTGGTTATCCACCAGATGAATTGATGAATCAAGACGAATCACAGGCTTACGGATAAAGGAGAATATTATGGGATTTCAAACAGGATTAGCGTGGAGACCACAACAAGAGAGAGAAGGCAATACTACAAAACCTACAGCTGTAGATAAAATTTTAGATAAAATAGCACCTAGTGAAGCTACTAGAGGTAAGCAAATGGGTAAAAGCTTTATGAGTGACTATTATGGAATGTCTTTATCTAATGTTGACAAAATGTTTAGCATTGATGCAGATGGAAACTTAGGTCTTGCTATGGATAAAGATGATAATGTCTTAGGAAAGGCTTTTCCTGGCGTTAAGGATGCATTTGATGATTACTCTAGAAGAGCTAAAGAACATAATATAGAACCTAATCTTCAAGAATTTGGGCAAATGTATACTACTAATAAACAAATATATGACCAAATGTTAAGTAATAAACTTAATACTGCAATGGCAAAAGGCTTTACTCAAAATCAAGTTATAACTGCTATGCAAGATGACCCTAATTTTGAAATGTCAAATTATATTAACGCTAATCAAGGAGCTGTAGATTCTCAAGGAATGCCATTATTTGGAAACTTTTCATCAGCAGCAGCAGGAGATAGATTTTCAGTTATGGATGCTATAGTCCGTGGTGGTAGAGAAGATGCACTTGTTGGTGGAGGGATGGTAGCATATTCAAAGAAAGCTAAAGGCGCACAGAAAAGAATTCCTAAAGAAGTTAAAGAGCAAATTTCAAAATGGGGTTTTAAAATGAAAGGAAGAGGGAAAAATGCAACTATTGATTTGGCGAAAACAAAAAAACCAAAAGGAGTTGGCAGATTTCTTTCAACTATGAGCAAACTTTTACCTAAAGGCGTAGCAGGAAAAGCAGTAACAAAAGTTGCAACTAAATTAGCATTGTATCCTGCAAAAGCATTACTTGGTCCTTTAGGATGGGCTTTAATAGCCAGAGATGTCTATCAACTAACAATGGGCGATATGAGTATTATAAAGGCAGTACAGTCATCTTGGAATGCTGAAATGGGGCAACAGACAAATAGTCAATTTTAATGGCTAATGCTATACAAACCTCAAAGAAAACAAATTTTCAACCTAAATATAATGCAAATCAATCTATAGGTAGGTTACAGCATTACAAGATATTTCCACATTTATATAGCGATGAAGATAAGAATGACATTGAAGAACATGCTCATTATTATAATTTACCTATAACAAGAGAAGACACTAATCCAGGATTAAAAACTATTATAACTCAAGCCGCTAGAGGCTATGTAGAGGGATTAACTACATTTAAAATGCCTGGAGCTACTCCTAAGAATAAAACTGGTGAAATAGCACATAGTTTAGGACATTTAGCAGGTTTTGCTGGAATGACTGGTGGAGCTATAGCCAAAGCAATGGGAGCTACTGCTTCAACTCAACGACTTTTAGGTAGATTAAAGGGAAAATCTGTACCAATGTTAGCTGGAAAGGCTGTAAGTGAAAGAATTAAGAAATTAGCAGGTAAGGCAGTAAAAGGTAGAACTAGTGCAATGTCTGATTCTTTAAATTTTCTTGATAAAGGATGGGCTAAAGACTCAATAGAAGGTGCAATGGAACTTGGTATAGCTAGTGCTGTATCTTCTTGGCAAGGTGGAGTAGATGAAATGATGTCAGGTCTAATGCATGGTGCTAAAGCTGGTGCTTTGTTTAGAGGTATTGGAAACTTTATAGGTAAGGGACAAGAAAAGGGAGAAAAAGCATTAAGAGCAGTAGCAGGTTCTTTATTACAAGGAATGCCTTCTACATTGGCTGGTCAGACTGACGTTGACCAAATTTATAATTACTTATTAGGTGCTTATTTTGGCTACAATGAATCACCTTATTCTTATAAGAAAGGTGTAAAGCATGCACAAAAGGTTATGAAAGATGGTCAGAAATATGGTTTTAGAGTAGAAGAACATCCTGATTGGTCTAAACTTTCTCCTGAAGCTCAAAAAACATCACAAGAAATAATAAAAACTTCTGGATATGGAGACTTTATGCAAGGTGGAAAGCTTAGTCTTGAATTCTTAAAAGAAAATAGTCCTGAAAAGTTTAAAAAATTAGAAAAGATATTTAAAGAAAGCCTACCTGATACTATGGAGTTTATAGGTTGGGATGCAGAAACTAATCAACCTTTAATTAGAGCTAAAGCAGAATTTGCTGGGAAAACTATATTATATAGGAATCAAGGTAAAAAGACATTAAAAAGAGTTTTAGAAGAAAATGAAAGAATATTGTCTCAAGATAATCCTAGAGACTTATTAAGAGAATTAGAGTCTAAAGGAGTAGAAGGTGCTGGAGATGTTTTAAAGAACTATTCTGAAAAAGCTGCTAGAAAATATATATATGACTACTATAGGGGTGATTATGATTTTATAAAATATAATTATAAAAACCAAGATGAAAGATTACCTGAGTATCATTCATTAAAATCAGAACCTAATGCAAGATATGGAAGAAGATATTCTGAGGATATTGATGCTATTAAATCTAAAGATGACCCTTCAATAGGTAGAGATGATATAGTTGTTGACAAAAAACAATACAATATAAATGAAATAACAAATGAAATAGAGGTAGGAGATACTATTGAAATTCAATCAGGCAACTATTATAGAAATATTGTTAAAAGAATTAAGAAAGATGAATTAGATGGCTTAACTGACAATGTAGAAAAAAACAATAGAATAGAAGAATATGCAAAACCATTAGAAAATGCTATTAAATCTGCAATTAAAAAAGGTGGAGAAAATGCTGAAGCTAACGCTTTAAAAAATATAGCAGACAAATTAGGTTGGGAGTCATTGCCATTAAAAGAAGAAGGTAATATAAGAAGAATTGTAAAAGATAAATTGCAAGGAAAACAAAGTCATTATCTTGACATTGTAAATGGAAAGTTACAAATAAGTAGAAGTAATAAAACTATTAAAGGAAATGACAGAGGTACTAACGAAACAGCTAAAATATATGAAGATATTTACTATGATGCTGCTAATGTAAGCTCTGAACAAAGATTTAAAGGAAAAAGACCTGTAGTAATACATCAAAACTTTACATTAAGAGACCCTAAGACAGGTAAAACTAACGAATATTCTCTTCTAGAATACTATCATAAATTAGCAAGAGATAATGGTTTTGATTATAAAATTGCTGATAAACTATATCTTTCTGAAATGCAAAGAATATCAACAGAAATGAATAAAGATGGATACTATTATCTTGGAGGTAAAGGAGATAAACAAGTAAACATATTCATGAGGTATCATCCAAAAGCATTAGAAATAGCAAAAGAGGCTCCTAGGCTTCTTAAAGGGGCAAGAAACGTAGAAACAGGTAAAAGCATAGGTAAGGATTGGTTAAAAGCTAAAAACGCCTTTACTGAT
>TARA_R110002012_G_scaffold19187_1_pt1 | contig 25260 bp, 25 predicted proteins | sample TARA_R110002012 | Tara Oceans TARA_R110002012 (sample SAMEA4396515) | marine metagenome | biome: Westerlies Biome; feature: [DCM] deep chlorophyll maximum layer (ENVO:01000326); material: water (ENVO:00002006), including particulate matter (ENVO:01000060) such as... | depth 40 m | reverse complement strand
TCTTTACTTTGTCGTTAATTACTACTTCTGCCATTTTTTTAATTTTTAATTTTTAATTTTATTTATTTTTTTGTCTAACTAATTCTTTATAAATTTCAGCTCTTTTAGCTGTAACATTTTTAATGTGATAAGGTTGTACATCATTATATAAATTTTCACCTAATTGTTGTCTTAAATCGGGATTGTTAATTAATAATTTAGTGTATTTACCCCATAGTTTATGATTTTTAGTTTTTTCCACTAATAACGCATTTCCCTTTTCATTTATCTTACCACCATGTTCCATAGCATTAATACAGTCTATTTGATAAGGTCCAAAATCTTGAGCAATTAAAGCTTTTTTGTGGAACCCAGCTTCAATAACTTTTAGTTGGGATTTTACCCTATTAAAAGTGTGATGTTTTAGAGGAGCCAAACTAATATCGAAACGATTATAATTTTCCGCGTATGTGGTTATAGGTCGAGTCCAAACTCTTCTATATCGTAAGTCGTCAAAATTATTAGTGTACTCGTCCCTTTTAAACTCCATCAGATACTTTTTATAATCTTCATTTACTGTTCTATAGCTGTCAGTAAAAATTTGTTCATATTTAAACCAAACGGATTCTTTAGGTGTGATGGGTCTTTGTGTCTGTTCTCCAGTTTCTTGATTAATCATAGTAACACTTCCTCTAGTATCAAATCCACATAAAACAAATTGTGATTTAGAAGCTGCAGGTCCTAGTTTCCCAATTATCCCATTAAGTATTTCTAAGTCTGCCATGTGAGAAGAACCACCTAACCAACCAACTCTAACCTTATCTGATTTTTCATAGTTTGGTTTAAATTGTTTTTCACTTGGGTCAACAGCATTAGGTAAAACAAATACTTTATCACAATGTGTTTTAATTTCTGAAGCAAAAATAGGGGTTGTGGTAGTTACATGTCCAGCCGCTTGAAGATTCTTTAGTATCATTTTATCCATCCCATTTTGTTTAATTAACATAAATGCTGGATGTTCTCTGTTTGGTAACCAGTAATCGTCTAAATCCATAATATCTACAATACCTAACTTTTTAATTAGGGGCAAAGAAGATAAAGACCTATTATAGTCAGGAGATAAACTTCTATGGTAATGTATTATTTGATATTTTTTTAAGAAGTTTTCATCGTCTAATTTTGGTTCATAGTCGATGTCAACCCAAAAATCATCTGGATACATTTTTTGAAGGTATAAGTGTGGGTCAACTGACCGGAATTTGGAAACCCCCGTTCTATCACTTGGGATTACTAGTACATTAATTTTTGACATATTGAATTTTTATTTAAGTAAATTGTACCTAAAAATCGTTACTATGTCAACCTTTAACTTTTTAATGTTTTAACTTTTGAAATTTTTCCTGTGAATATTTTATTACCTACTCTAAAATGTATATTCTCTTTTACATTTTTAGATTCCATTAAAACTTTATTAATTTTATTTTCAATTAATTCGTCTAAACTTTGTGATATTAAACTCTTTATTTCGTTTTTTAAGTCACTAGAATCCATATTTCTTGTAGGTGAAGGTATAGGTGAAGCTTTAGGTGTTGGTCTAGACTCCATTATAGGTTGTGGTGTTGATAATGATGAGTTTGCAGTATTTCTCATACCTTGAACTGAAAACTGCTCACTATTCATTTTTTTTGCTACTTTATTTATAAAATCAGAATTTAAATCTGCTCCAGTTTGAATGTCTGGTATTGGGTGAGATATCATTGCCTCTTTAATGGCTGGAGGAAGATTAGATTTTCTAATTGATTCTTCTGTAATATTAGCGTGTGGTTTCATGTTAGGTGGTGCTGGTGTACGTTGAGCCATATTAGTAGGTTGGTGTTGTGGTGTGTTTTGTGGAAATGGTACTGGTGCACTAACTGATTCTTGAACAGGTATATTGTGTTGTGGTGCCATTCTACTATTGGGGTCTATACCTTTTTGTAATTTATCATGATTCATGAATTGTTTTGCTGCTAATAAAGATGTCTCTAAAGATGTTAAATCTGCCATTTTTTATACGGTTTGTGGTGCGGTCTTGAAATCTGCAATTACAAAACACGCGTTATTTCTTAATGTTTTATCCCCGGTAGGATTAAAATTAGGCCTAGGTTCATCAAAAGTATCCAAGGTTGGGTTCCACGATGTAATTCTATCTGCTCTAAACAATCTCCATCCAGGCATTGTTCTAGGTCGGTCAGTTGCTCCTTCTCTTTGCCAAGCTCTTACAACTAAATTACCAGAACCTACCTTTGTCCTACTCATTCCATCACATACTGGCTCAATAGTCCTCCAACCAGGATTTAATGTGGTGTCTCCAGCATAATATATTGATACAACATTTCTACCTTTAATGGCTTTTTCAATATCCACACGGTTCGTTGCTTCTAATATAAGACCTTTTAATGAGTTGTAAAGCTTCATCTTTCTGTATTAATTAAGGTGTTAATTCTATAGTACTACTTCTTCCAGTATCTTCATTAGAAGCAATATTAGAGTAATACTCATTTTTAGAATTATAAAGATTTCCCTTTATTAAATCTTTTCTAAGTTTTTGGTCTGTTTGTGTTCCAGCATCACCGTGAACACCCAAATAAGAAGCAGTACCTCTACCTTTATTATCACCATCAGAATTTGCATTAGGATGATTCACATCATACCCATCATCTTCTTTTGCTGGGTTGTATTCGTTACGAGCAAAAGCTTTTTTTCTTTCTGCTGCTGCCATTTCACTCATTTGTTGTGCTGCACTTAGTTCGTTAGTTGCCATAATAATTTAATTTAATTTAAGTTTATTAATTTTTTTATTCTTTTTATTTCTTCTTTTAATTCACCTACTGTAGGGGGTCCGGGAACATTAACTTGTGTAGGATTTCCGAAACCATCTTTAGTGTGTTTATCTTTATAAATATTTTCCATTCCACTTCTGGACTTAGCTTTTTTACTAGAATTTTCTCCATCCCTTACTTTGTCTTCTAAAATAGAAAAAAACTTTTTACCTAAATCCCCACCTGTTAATTTGTAAGACCAACTATTTTCATCTGCATTTCTAAAAAAATGATTTATTTTTTTTAATAACGATAAACTAATAATTGGGTCTTTAACTATATTGTTAGCTCTTTCATAACCTTCAGTAGTTCTAGAACCGTCAAAAGAATTTAAAGCTAATTTAATTTTTTCAATTACCTTATCAGACACTTTAAAAGTTCTACCATTTAGGGATTTATCTGGCATCACTCAATAAATTTTTTATAACTTCATCAACACTAAGGTTAGATGTAGACTTAATTGATTTAATAAGACTTTTAAATTTTCTTTTTACAATTGGGTCTATGTCGCCTTCATCATTTAATTCTTGTTCCTTATCCCCAACACTAATATCTGTGTCTTTATTAGTTAGTAATTTTTCTACTATTTTTTTAATTTTCTCTTTTTCAGTAATTCTCATTTTATCACCTTCTGATTGTTTTTTACTTCCTTTAACAATTTTACCTTTTTCTTCGGCCTTTTCTACTGCTTTAGGAAGTGAAAGACCATAACCATCTTCTTCATCAGTATACATCTCTATAGTTTCATCCCCAGACATTGTATCTGTTTCTGTACTATCCCCTAGACCAGCGCCCATATACGCTTCAGCCCAAAATCTTTTGTAATAAAAATTACGGGACTTCATATGTGATGCTTTTTCTACATCATCACTTGTACTTCTACTAACTTTAGTTGCTTTAGTAAAGTTATTAGGGACTTTAGAACTAAGGATAGACCCATCATAATCTACCAACTCTTCTAATTCTTCATCCTCCCCAAGCTCTACTAATTCAGGGTTTTGGTCTAACCAATCCTCATGAGATGCATCGGGGTGAGTTTCGTTACAATCATGTTTTGTTTCTTCATTAATCATAATAGTTGTTTTACTATAAATATTAACTAATTCAAGAAGTATTTATGTATAATGGGACCACAAAATTTAAATAACTATTTTTTTAATAAATTAGATGCACATATTAATTATAGCTCCTACTATGATTTCTTTTTAGCGTCTGATGAAAAAGACTATAATATGGAGGTTATATACTCTAAATCCCCTATAGGAGTTCTAGGGAACGAAAGTTCAGTAAAAACGGGCACCCCATTTTCTTCTAGTAGGTTGGGGGTTTGGTTTGATTTAAACAGAACAGGGTGTACACAAACTTTTAATCTTGCGTGTAATAAATATTATTCCGCAAACACATTATTAAGTTTATCTTACTGGGATAAAGCTCGACCTAATGAACACGATGCTCTATGTAGATGTATAAAATGTGAAACTAGAGACTATAGTGGATACACTAAATTTGTAGAGTCTGTGTGTGGAATCGGTTTAACTGGGACAGATAATGGACTGGTGAGATATATGAAAGAAGACCCATCAATATGTGATTTTTGCAATGTATCATTCACTGCCAATACAACTTACCTAGGAACAGTAACTGGAACCACTTTAGGAACTAGTAAGTATTTTACACCAACCAACTGGTCTAGTAATATTTTAAATCCCCCGAGTTGTGTTACTGGATGTGAATTTCCATACACTGTAAATGGTGGTGTAATAACATTATCTTACACAGCTAAAACCACAAATAACAATCTTACCGCATTTAATTGTGATAATATTGAATACGTTACATGTTGTTTTTTTACGGGTGGAACAGCCTACAAGTTTACGTTAAGTGATGCTGCGGTTACAATTCCAGCTGGTGGTGGACTACCTAATGGTGTGTTCACAGCTACTACTTTAGTAGAACAAGGTTACTGGAAAGTACCATGTGGTATTGAGTCACTTAAGTTGTGGGAAACTTTACCTGACCAATACAAACACGACCCTTTACATTACGATAAAAGATTAAAAATGCATGCTGTTACTGGGTACACTGAAAATCCATATAATTACAATATAGTAAGTGTAACTGGTTCATGTGCTGGACAATACCAAGAACTCGATGGTGGATTTTACCAAGGATTTTTTAAATTGTACGATTATGATTATGAAGCTCTTCCAGCAAGGACTGAATGTGGGTGGACAGTAGACTGTTTACTAAAAGTAAGACAGAATCCAGATATATGCCCAGGGTATGAAAATACCTTAAATTCTAAATATCCCAATAACGCTGGATTTTTCTGGTATATGGGAACTAGGGCAGAAAATAAGTTTTGGAATGTATTCTCTGGTGAATCTGGAGTAACTACATGTGATAATATGAATTATTCCTGTTCCGGTGGAACGTTACCAATACAAAGAAGTAAAAAAGAAATTGTGGTAGATGCCTGTAATAACAAAAAAACAATTTTTGAAAAGTGGACATACCCCAACATTATAGATTCCATGAGTAATGCATTTGGTTTAAGATTAACACCAGATTATCGATTAGGGTATAGAGCACTTTATTATACCGGAAGTTGTATAATGACAGGCACATGTGTGACAGGGTACACATATACAACAGGATATACAATTAGTGAAAAATATACTTCTAAAGCAATTTGTGGATTAAGTGGAACAACACAAATAGGTCAAGAACCATGGTTAGAAATTACCGCAAGATTTGAACGGGATTATTGTTATGAAGGGTGTGATTTAGAAAATTATGGTGGTGTTAATGACTTAAGAAAAGTTGTAACTCCTGGTGTAGCAGTAATAACCGCTAAAGTGGAGGAACAAACAACTATTGATTTTAACGAAGTATGGTTAAATGAAATTAATCTCCGAAAAGGAACCCTAACATTATTTGTTAATGGAAGACCAGTACTAGAAGTTCCAAACTTTGAAGAAATAATTCCTAGAAGATTAAACACAGAACCTGAATTACAAGTGGGTGTTCCTTATAATATGTCTTGGGGTGGAGGTTCGCAGGGACTACTAGAAAGTTTAACTTTCATATCTGGAGACACTTGTTATCCTTATCATCAAGATAATAATGATTTAGGTCTACTAATAGAAAAAAACTTTGCTGGTACTTTTGATGGTGGAATCTCCCAGATGAGGTATTATTTAGAACCACTAACTAATGATGAAATTATTCATAATTATTTGGTCGATAAAGATAGATATAATTTAATAGACTGTAGATGTAATTTTACTGAATGTAGACCAGGACAAGTTTTATATTTAACGGAAGGTGATTCATTAGATATTTCTTTAGAATTTGATGTATTTTGTACAGAAACTATGTTTACGGGTGATACATGTATGATTAATAAAGTGGAAGTAACTGGATATACATCTAATCCAGTTTTAACATTAGCGGTAGATAGGTTAGACCATTATTTATCTGCTGGGGGTTGGTCTGGGGTTAAATTTACTAACGCAATTACCGACAATATTTCGTCGTATTCTATGTATATTCATAGTGAAATGGGTCATGGAGCGGAAAAAAGTGTTACTTTCCCCTTTTGTGCGGGGCCAAATGACGTCGTCAAAATAGTTATTAATAAGATAAACGATGATATAGATTCAAAAATGGTCATATATGGAAATTATTATAAATAAAATATAATGGGGTGTAAATGTAAAAATATAATAGAGAATTGGAAGGGAGGTGATGTGCCTTTACCTACCACATTTTTTAGTTGGGTTAATTTTAGTGGAGAAACGAGTTTTGCTACTCACATTAATATTAATAATAGTTGTCAAGTACAAGGTGGACTAAAAAGATTAGAGGACATGTTGACAATGGGAGCTCACCCATCTCCTGTAGATTGGAATGATATTTATTGCATTAAAACAAACATGCAAGTTATACATGCGGATGAGTGGATTATACATGGTCAAATAAACCTAGATGGTGAAGCTGTAGTGGTCTCCATCCCATAATATGAAAGATAATAAAAAATAAAATAATTAATAAAGAACAAAAACATGCCGGCAAAACTTAGAATTAACTTAGAGAATAAATCAGTAATAACTACCCCACCTTCAGGGTACATTTCATTATTTGCGGGTGCAGACGCAGGAGCTCCGTTTACTAATGAACACTTAAGCGTAATCAATTCTGCAGGTACCCTACTTAGAGTACCTTACTTAGAAGAAAACTTAACAGTAGCGACAGGATATAACTTCCAACAAAATGTAGACATAAGTGGGAGTCTTTGGGTGGGAACAGACCATACCGTAATAGCTAACACTACTTTAGGAACGACATGTGTTAATACTTTATTAGTAAATGCAACAAGTACTTTTAATTGTCCAGTAACATTTACCGGTGGTATAACACTAAGTGGAAATACAGACGTATGTGGTGATATGAACTTATGTGGTTGTGACACAGGAACAACACCAACTCTTCACGTAACTCAAATTTCAGCGTGTACTGGAACATTATCTATTAGTAATAATGTTGACATATGTGGTAATTTAAATCTATGTTGTGTTTTAACTGACGAGAACTTTACAGGTGCAACTTCAGCAAATACAGGAACGACAGCTGTCACTACCACACTTACAGTTACCAAAGTATCGGGATGTTCAGGCACTTTACAAATAGACAGTAATGTTACACAAACGGGAGATACTACGACGTTTGGGTCTTTAACAATGAGCCCACCTCTGAGTGGTACCAGTACTTTTATAAAATTCGGACAGAGTGGACAAATATACTCAAAAGCAACCAATAGAGGTCTAATAGAATTAGACGATGGAGGAACTCAAGGTGACACACAAGTAAAACTACAATCTAATGGTGGTACTGAAAAAATAGAGTTAAACCAAGATGAAGGAATAACAGTAACAGGAAATTTAAAAGGTTTAAATAATGTAACAGCTCAAGACAAACTAGTTTTTGGTTATTCAGGAACTACAGGAACTACATGGCCAGGTGACTTTATACATGCGGGTGGTACTGGAAGAACAGTTACACAATCAGCAAGTACAACAACAACTGTGACACTAAATTCTAGTACAGGTAGAATAAGAGCATATAATGCGGGTGGTGCAGTCTTAACAACACAAACAGCAGCTATTTTTAGAGTTTATAATAATAAATGTAGAAATGAAGATTCAGTGGTATTATTAACATGTACGAATAGTGATGCACCAGCAGACGCAAATCTTACGGCTTCATTACTTATAGTACAACCAGGATATTTTGACATAAGATTGTTTAATTCTGGAAATGGGACAGTTGACTTAACAGAAGCTGGTTGGATACACTTTATGATAATTAATCACGAGTAAAAATATGGAATTTTTTATAAGAAAAAACTCAACAGAGCCAATCCTGAAAATGCAACTAATTCAGGATGGAAGAAATGATTTTGATAGTTTTTATCAAAAACTGGTAAACTCTGCTATTTCTTTTTCTATGAAGGATACCAAGAATGGTGCATTTATAATATTAAATAAAGCTGCTGGCATAGTGGCAAAAACTACTGTAGATGCTTTATCACCTACCGAATATTATATATATTATAGATGGCAACCAAGTGACGTAAGTGAAGTAGGGAGATACCAAGCACAGTTTAACATTTCTTTACTAGATGATTGTAGTGATTTAATTGTTCCCGTTAGAGAAGATTTATACGTCAATATAACCGACAGTTTCGTAAATAGTTCTTGTGATTGTTAATTGACAATCACATTTTTTAGTTTTATATTTTAGTAGTGTTAAGTAAAATTCATGTAAACAACATGAAGCTAATAGTACAAACGTTAAAATTAAAATATGAAACCCACACAAGAAGAAATACAAAATTTCCTAGAAGGAACAGACCCCGAAAAATACATAGTAGCTGTAGAATACGACTACAGAACAAACTCAATTTATAAAATAAAAGAAGACCCCGAAAAAGGTAAACATATCCAAAAGGACAAGTTCATTCCTTTTTGTTGGGTTGGTGATTTACGTAAGAAAAACTTTTATAGTAATAGTAAAGCATTGCAAAAACAAGCTATGTCTAAACATGGAATTATTATTGAGCCTCTCGAGACTGGAGACCATGAAAGATTAGAAGATGGTTTAAGGTATTTGGTAAAAAGTACTAAAACCTATAGAAGTCTTGTAAGTTTTTTTACACAAGGAGGTTTAAATCCGTGGGATAAAGAAAGTAGAGACTCTATACTAATTATGTCCCCAGTAGAACAATATTTAACACAAAGAGGAAAAAGGTTATTTAAAGGATTTTTTGAATATGATGAAATTCATAGATTTGTTTTTGATATTGAAACCACTTCTCTTAGGCCTGATGATGGAACAATGTTTCTAATTGGTATGTCGGACAATAGAGGAAATAAAAAAGTCCTGTTTGCCAATGATGATGAAAGTGAAAGAAAAATGATTGTTGATTTCTTTAAATACATTGACGAAATAAAACCAACAATAATTGGAGGTTATAACTCTGCATTTTTTGATTGGGAATGGATTATTCGTAGAGCAGAAATATTAGGTTTAGATATTGGAGATGTAGCTAAAACTTTAAATCCTAATGTGAGATTAAGAAGAAAAGATTCTATATTAAAATTAGGTGCTGAAATAGAAGACTATACTTCCACACAGATGTGGGGGTATAATATTGTGGACGTGGCTCATGCGGTTAGAAGAGCTCAAACAATTAATTCTGATATTAAGTCTTGGGGGTTAAAATACATAACTGAATTTGTAGGGGCCAATAAAAAGAATCGTGTTTATGTCCAAGGAGATAAAATTTACAAAACATATGAAGAAGATTTAGAACATTATTTTAATCCTAAAACTGGTAAGTTTAAACTTTGTAATGAAGATGGTTTAAAAGATTTATTAATTAGGTATCCAGACACATATAAAAAAATAGGGGGTGCTGAAATTGTAGAAAAATATCTTGGGGACGATTTAGATGAAACAATGGTAGTTGATGAACAATTTAATCAAGCGTCTTTTTTATTGTCCACAATGGTACCAACCACTTATGAAAGAGTGTCAACAATGGGTACCGCTACATTATGGAAAATGTTAATGTGTGCATGGTCTTATCATAAAGGATTAGCAATACCCGTAAAAGATGAAAAAAGGCCTTTTGTTGGAGGTTTGTCCAGATTAGTTAAAACAGGATACTCAGAAAACGTACTTAAATTGGATTTTAGTTCACTATATCCATCTATACAACTAGTTCACGACGTATTCCCAACGTGTGACATAACACACGCTATGAAGGGTATGTTAAAATATTTTAGAGATACTAGAATTAAGTATAAAAATTTAGCTGGAAAGTATTATGTTACAGATAAGAAAAAATCAGAGTCCTTTGGTAGGAAACAACTACCGATTAAGATTTTTATTAATTCAATGTTCGGTTCTTTGTCTGCCCCACAAGTGTTTCCTTGGGGTGATATGAATATGGGTGAAAAAGTTACTTGTACAGCTAGACAGTATTTAAGACAAATGGTTAGGTACTTTATTAAAAAAGGTTATGACCCATTAGTTATGGATACGGATGGGGTAAATTTTTCTTGTCCAGAAGATGTGGAGACTAGACAGTATGTGGGATTAGGCAATAATGAATTGGTTGTAGAAGGCAAAAAATACTTTGGGTCCGAAGCTGATGTTGCTGAATATAACGATTTATTTATGAGAGGTGAAATGGGCTTAGACACTGACGGACAATGGCCATCATGTATTAATGTTGCTAGAAAAAATTATGCTTTATTAACGGATACGGGTAAAATTAAATTAACAGGTAATACAATTAAATCAAAAACACTTTCAGAATACATATCAGATTTTTTAGATAAAGGGTTAGGGTTTTTATTAAAAGGACAAGGAAAAGAATTTGTAGATTATTATTACGAATATATTGATAAAATTTACAATAGAAATATACCATTATCTAAAATTGCAAATAAATCCAGAGTTAAATTAACGGTAGACGAGTACATAGCTCGTTCAAAAAAGAAGAATAAAGCTGGAAACCCAATGTCAAAAATGGCACATATGGAATTAATATTAAAAGAAAATTTAAGTGTAAGTTTAGGTGATACCATTTTTTATGTTAATAATGGAACAGCGGTTTCTCATGGTGACGTACAAAATAAAAAATTAAAAGATGGAACATCACAAACATTATTAAGATGTTATAGAATAAAAGAAGACGACATGCAAAATAATCCTGATTTAAAAGGAGAATATAATATTGCAAGATATGTAAATGTTTTTAATAAACGTATAGAGCCACTTTTAGTGGTATTTTCTCCAGATGTAAGAGATAGTTTACTAGTGAAAAAACCAGAAGACATACAATTTTTTACTAAAAAACAATGTAAACTTATAAACGGTTTACCTAGAAGAGAAGGTGACCAAGACACTTTAGAGGAAATACTCCAACTTAGTGATGAAGAATTAGCATTTTGGAATAAAATAGATGAACACCCTGAAAAGTTTTTAAGTGACTTAGGAGTTCTTCAATCCGTCTGATGATAACACATACCATGAAGTTCCTTCCCATAATAACTCTACACTACTTTGTGAACCCATAGAAATTTCTTCCCATTCTTCATCAATAAGCCCATAATGGGGTTTAATTAATGTTGGTGTCATTGCTTTAATATAAAATCTATTGGTGTGAGAGGGGTCCAGTGTTATGGTAACATCATTTTCTTTGGTTATAATATATCTAACATTATTAGTTGTGTAGTCTGTTTTTATTACCTTAACATCCTCGAAAGTATCTTTAGTATCTACTAATGGTTCATCCGTTTTTCCTACAATTTTATATAAATCTTTAATTAACTCTAATAAACCTACACTTAATTGTTTGTATTTAATACTTTCTACAGTTTCTAATGAAGGATTTCCGTTGTAAATAACCCAGTCATGTAGACCTAAATAATGTAATTCTTCAGCAATAAGACCTATATCTTCTCTTTGATTTCCTTTCCATACAAACTTTTTCGAATTTAGTTTTAGAAAATTTTTAAGTTGGTCTAATTCTAAGTTTCTTATATTTTCCTTATATCTTTTTGAAGATGAAGTCCTAAATACGTCCCCTGTACTTAAATCTATCTCTAAATCTGTACCACTTCCAGAATGTAAAGTATAAGGACTAATCTGTAGGGATGACCCGTTTAGTCGTGGTTGGATATTAAGTCCTACAACTACACTAGTTCCTGTAGTAGCTGAAACTGTAAAATTATAGGTGTCAGCACTCAAATAATTAACTCTTAAATTATCTCCCCAGTCAGAAGAACCTGACAAAGTAGCTACTGTCTGACATCTTTGATAAATTTGTCTACTTAAATCGGCTCTTGTATAAAAACCATTACCACCATAAGGATATCCCATATTAAATTACGTTATAAGGGTCCTGAAAAGGACGATATGTTAATGCTTTATTTAAATTCTCAGCTTCACTAGCTTTTCTTTCCATCATACTATCTTGTCTAAGTCTCTCAAGTCTACCAGTTAATTCTTCTATAAGTTTAGATTTTTCATCCACACCTTCAGTTTGTAAACTAGAGTAATCCATAGTTAACTCACTATCTGGGACTTTTAAAGCTCCACTATATTTACCTCTTACCCTACCTAATGTCTCCTTTGCTAAAGCAGTAAAGTATCTTCTAATCCATGCTCGTGCTGGAGGATTAAGGTCTACATATTTGATTGCATCTATTGGTACATCTGAAGGTAATAAAACAACGTCTTTATTTGCCTCTAAACATGCATCTCTACCATCCTTACCGGTATCATAATACCAATACCAACACCTAGAGTCATGAATCTCCTGACTACCAAAATCAAAAGTACCACCAGGAACATTATATAAATGTAAAAATTTAGTACCATTGGGTCCCGCTGTAACCCTATAAGTTAACTCAGAACCAATAAGTCTATTTTTTATATTTCTATCTGCCATCCTTAATAGTAAATCATTAGCTGGCATCATATAGTAAGAACCTACAATACCCATTTGAGCCCAACCTCCAAGTCCTCCACCCATACCTATACCACCTAGACCACCAAAACCACCTAAAAAAGGGTCAACCAACATCTCATTTAATTCAGGTCGTGTATACCACATTATTTCATTTATTTCTCTATTTGCGGGAATTTGATAAATCTGAGTGTTAGCGCTTAAGGTAACGAAATCTTTTTTAAGTTCCCAAGGACCAGCGGTCTGTAATCCAACAATTTTGGAGTATGCGTAGGTAAATGAGGTTTCCCAATCTAGACTCCTAGTCATAAAGGCTCTTGTTAAATCTGCTTCATCTATACTAATATCATAAAGTGAGGACCACTGATTTTCTATTAACCAGTCTTGTACATACATACCATAATCTAAAACAGCAAGTTCTAATAGAGAGTCTAACATCTCATCTTCTAATTCTACACCAATAATAGGTGCACCTAATTGGTGTTTTAATTGGGTATATAGTTTGGTTCTTTCGGTATTTGTTATTATTGTCGACATATCTTTATTTATAAATAGTTATCTTTCTATAACAATAAATATCTTATAATGTCTTCAATTCACTTAGGATTTCTTGGAATATGTCATTGTTTGACATATTATCCCCCATAACGGTATCTATTATATTTTTTTTCTTTTGTAGTATGTTATAAATTATTTGTTCTATTGTATTTTCATAAAGAGGATAGAGTATTGATACGTTTTTTTTCTGACCAATTCTAAAAGCTCTATCTTCAGCTTGTGAGTGGTCGGAAGGTACAAAACTCAAATCATTCATAATCACCACTTCCGCTGCTGTTAAAGTTATACCTACACCACCCGCTTTTAAATTAGAAATAAAAACTTTTTTTTGTGGGTCATTCTGGAAATCGTCCACACTTTTTTGTCGTTCTTCTTTTTTCATACTTCCGTGTAGGACAACAGAATTTTTTTTAAACTTATCATGTATAGCCATTAAAGGAGCTGTAAAGTTAGTAAACACAATCACTTTTTTTTCTTGTTCTAAAGATTGATTAATTAAATCACAAGTAATGTCTATTTTATCATTTGCTATTATTTGTCTAACTTTCATTAATTTAGCGAGATGGATGGCAATTCCTTCATTTTGGTTTCCATCTGACCAATCCACATACTCACCAACCTCTTTTTCGTATTCTTGTGATTTTAGTTCTTGATAGATAGGTGTGATAATTTTATCTGGTAAGTCTATAACTTCTTCCTTTAACCTTCTAAGAACTTTATTTTGTGTTCTTTCTCTAAGTTCATCTAGATTAGAGGCCCCATTAACATCCCAAATTTTCCTACCACCAGGACCCCTAAACTGTCTTCCCGCACAATACCTTAAAACATAACCAACCCAATTAGTACTAGCTCTACTTTCAACAATCTTTAATAAGTTATAGTAATTAATGGGTCTAGATGTCATAGGAGTACCAGATAATAACCACACATTTTTTATTTTATTTGTTATTTGATTAACTATTTTAGTACGTTGAGCTTTTGCATTTGAAATGTAATGGGCTTCATCTATTATAATTAAATCAAACTTATTTTCTAAAATTTGTCTACTTTTATCGTCATTTAAAGAGTGAAAGTTTTTTAAAATATCATAATTTATTATTACGTAATCACCATCAACCCACTTTTTACCGTCTACTATACTAATTTTACCCTTAGAATAATTTTCAATTTCTTTTTTCCAATTTAATTTAAGAGACGCGGGACATATTATTAAAGTTCTTTTACATTTTTGAATGATAGAGGCAATAACAGCAGAGGTAGTTTTACCTAAACCCATATCATCAGCTAAAATATATTTTTCATTATTTACTAATTTTTCTATTGCGGTTTTCTGATGGGGAAGTGGTGGTCTATGTTTAAAAGGTGTATAATCTACACTAACAACTTTTTTAATGTCTGTTGGAACAATTTGTGATTTTGGAATCCAAAAACTATAAAATTCTTCATTTTTTAAAACTTTCCCCCATATTTGATAAGATTTATCTTTTTGAATTAATATTTTTTCTACCCATATTTGTTGGGGTGTGGTGGTTAGTAACTTTTTTTCTTGTAGTTGTATTCCATAGTATGTGTCAATATTAACCCACTTTCGGGCAATTTTAGGTATAGAATTTTGGTACTCTATAATATACTCAGATTGTTTTCTACTAAGTTTATAGTATTTGCTTTTACATCTTTCTTTTATTCCTAAGATATAATTATTTGCACCAGAATATGACTCTAGGATTCTTGACGCTTCTCTTTCAGGTATGTTAACTTCCAAAATTTATAAATTTTTACAAGATAAATATAAGGGTTTATATGATATTTATAAATAAAAAGAGGTCATGAGTGATAAAAAAATACCAATAACTAGGGTAAATAAGTTCTTTGGAGCTGAAGATTTTCGTTTACAAGAACGAATGGGTATGGAATGGTTACATGGTTGGTTAAATTTTACACTAGTTTTATATAGTGTTGACAGGAATAAAACAAATGCAGATGATGTATATGGGGAAGCTTCACCAGAAGAAATAAGATTTTTTCCTCCAGTAGAATTTAAAGCTTATGTACAGATTGCAGAACCAGCTAATTCTTCATATGCGGGTGGACTTGCAAGATATAACGAACCCGGTAATTTAAGAGTTAGTGTTTATAAAAAACATTTAGAAGAATTAGATATAGACATAAGATATGGAGATTATATTGGATATGCAGAATCGGAAGATAAAGTTAATTATTATACAGTAGCAAATGATGGAAAAGTAACTTCAGACAACGCTCATACCATACTGGGGTATAAATCTTTCTATAGAACTTTAGTGTGTGTACCGACACAACCTGACGAATTTAAAGGAATATAAAAATGGCAATACCTAAAAAAGTAAAAAAATCATTAGATATCTACCCGGTGGTAAGAAATCAAGAAAATTACCCACATGGGTATAATGGATATACTACGCCAGAAAGAAGAAGACAATTAGCAGAATTTATTACTAAAGATGGTACTTATCTTCCTAAAAGTGTTTTACATGCAGATTTAGATTTAGGTATGTTAGATTTTGTTAAGTCGGAAATACCTATAACTCTACAAGGAAAAGAAGTACCAGTAATTAAACAAATATTAACAACACAAAGATGGGGAGAATTTACAAATACTTGGGAATTTGTAGATGGTGATGAAAATGTAACCTTACCTTTTGTGTGTGTAGTTAGAAGACCAGACGTTCAATTTGGTACCAACCCTTCACTACAGTATACGATACCAAATAGAAAAACATTTCATTACGCAAAGGTTCCTACCTGGGACGGACAAAGAAAAGGAATGGATTTATATAAAATACCACAACCGGTTCCTGTAGATATAACATATGAAGTTAGGTTGGTGTGTAATAGAATGAGAGAACTTAACCAATTTAATAGAGTGGTACTACAAAAATTTAGTTCTAGACAAGCTTATACTTTTGTTAAAGGACACTACATTCCAATAATATTAGAAACAATAAGTGATGAAAGTCAAATATCGGATTTAGAAAGTAGAAAATTTTATATGCAAAATTACACTTTTCAAATGCAAGGATTTCTAATTGATGAAGAAGAGTTTGAGATTACTCCAGCTATTTCACGGTCTTTATTACTTTTTGAAACAGGAACAAAAAATAAAAAGAAAAAACCAAATAGTTTAAGTGATGAAAATCCGGATAAAGTTTGTGAGTCGTGGGACTTCTATAGTGGGTGTACAGCTAATGGATTAACAGGTAGTGAATGCACTAATGGGTCAACTGGAATATCTAGCACTGGATTTACAATTACCACATCACATTCAGTTACCAAAACTTATGATTATAATATTAATTTACAACTATCCACTCAAGACAATATAGAAACATATACAGTTTACCAAAATGGAACATTTTTAGGTGTTGATTATAATAAAATAATAGAGATTAGTAATGGTGATGTTTTAAGTTTAGTTGTTACACCATCTAATCCATATAATCCAGCTTCTATAGAGTTTTGTGGTAAGATATTATAAGTCCCCGTAAATGTCTTTTTTTGGACTACATTTTTCCAAAATTAGTTTTTCTACAAACTTAAACATTTTTAAACCTTTATCGTTACAATAGTCTTTTAGTACCTTATGTATCTCAGGTTTAATTTTTAGGTTTTTTATTGGTTTCTTCTCATTCATGGTCGTAAGGTAGAAAATAGTCATACTTTATTCATACTTAATGATAAATACCTAGTTTTATGCAATTCTTTTCGTTAAGAGATTCATATTTATTAAGAAATAAAACGAATAAACAACAATTAAAATAATAACAGATGGCTAACAATTCTAACAGAGTTTTTGTTTCCCCAGGAGTTTATACTTCGGAGAAAGACCTTAGTTTCGTATCCCAGAGTGTTGGGGTTACAACTTTAGGACTTGCAGGTGAAACATTAAGAGGACCGGCTTTTGAGCCGATTTTTATAAGTTCATACGGTGATTTTACTACGTATTTTGGTGGAGTAAGTGCTGAAAAGTACACAGGTTCTCAAATACCTAAATACGAACTAGGGTATATCGCAAAAGCTTATTTACAACAATCAAATCAACTATTTGTAACAAGAGTATTAGGTTACTCTGGTTATGACGCAGGACCTTCTTGGTCAGTAGTAACCTTAGGTGATTTAGATTGTACAACATTAAAGCATTTATGTGAAGAAAGTTTACATGGTGGGAACTGTTGTGGAGGTGCAACGGGAACTACAGAGGCTTGTGATAATCAGACTTCATTTACTACCGTATTTACAGCTTCTACTAATACAGTTAAAAATGCGGCAGGTGGTTCAGTAATAGACAGTATTATCGCGGGGTCAACTTTCTTAGGTAATAGAATGGACAACACAATAGAATTGTATAATGGAAGTACTACAACATTAAGAGCTGATTTAACCTCTTTTTATACTTACGCAGCTGGAAAATTAAATGGACAACACCCAGCTACTTTAGATGGTTCACCAGCTGATACAGCAGTTTCAGGTACTGGTATAGGTTGGTCATATGGATGTCATCAATTTGCTGAATATTCAGGAACGTGTTCAGGTAATTCAATTAATTACCCTCAAACAGCTGCACCACTACCGTATTCTGCGGTAACAGGACCAGCTGGTGGTGGAGTATCAGATAGATTAAGTAGTCACTGTTCAAATAGATGTAACGATAAAAATGATAGTTGGACTTATAATTTCTTTGATTATAATTCTACAACAAATCAATATGATGGTTATTCCGTTTTAGTTACATTAGGACAAAAAAGTGGTGGCACTGGAGATTTTACAACGGCCATGGACATCTCAACCACAGGAACTAGTATACAACAATCACAATATAGTGCGGTAACAACAGTAACAATGTGTCAACTAAGTGGAGATACATTTTGTGAATACCACGACCAAGTAGTAGCAACTTTCCGTTCAAGAGGACTAAGTACTTTATCTACTGGAGGTCCTGTATATGATGTAACAGGTTCTACAGATGTAGCATTTGTATGTACAGGTTCAACATGGAGTCAAGTATTAAATGACCCATTCTCAGATTTCGGTATGAGAGTAATTGATAAAGCAGGTACTAGTAGAATGTTTGATGTTTCAATGAATGAAAGTTCTACAAATTATATAAAAAGAGTTTACGGTATTGGTAATTTTGATAGAGATACTACACAAGTACCTATTTTTGTTGAAGAAGCCTACCCTAAAATGTTAACACATTTCTGGAAAAAAGGATACGTAAGAGGATTAAGATGTACTTTACAAGCGTTACCTTCATTTAGAGAAGCGGCTAACACAGATACCATCGCCTTTTATCAAGAAAAATGGCAAACACCAGTCACTCCATGGATTGTATCTGAATTAAGAGGTTTTAAAGTATACCCATTATTTAGATTTATAACAATTCCTGATGGTGAAGCAGCAAATAGAGCAGTTAAATTTTCAATTATTAATATTAGTTTTGAAAGAAACGAATTTGATTTTGTAATTAGAGACTTTAACGATACTGATGCTAACCCTATAATTTTAGAAAAATACAGTAGATGTAGTTTAAATCCGACTTTAAATAGTTATATCGGTAAGAAAATAGGTACATCAGATGGTACTTACGAATTAATGAGTAGATACGCAATGTTAGAAATGAATCCAGATATAGATGTGGATGACACTTTATGGACAGCGTTACCTTGTGGATTTGAAGGTTACCAATTTAGAAAATACGCAGACAGAAAGAACCCAACAGTTCTTTATAAGAAAAAATATGATTACCCAGGAGAAATAATTTATAACCCACCTTTCGGAACATCGTCAGGAGGTAGTAATGAAGTAATTAGTGCGGGTGACAAAGCAAGACAGGTTTATTTAGGTATTTCAGATACTATTGGAATTGACCCAGACTTCTTCCAGTATAAAGGAAAACAAGCACCTATTGATAAGTGTGCAGACCCAACAGGTAACGATTGGCCTTGTTTAACACAAGGATTCCACATGGATAAAAACGCAACTTGTCTTTACACACAAGGTGAGTTATGTGCGACTATTAATTGTGGTTGTCCAAATGGTGGAACTTCAGGTTTAACAGACCAGTTTGTTGTGGGAGATGCAACATTTAGTAAAGAGCCTACTTTAATTACTGACCCTTATTATAGATTAAACTCTAGAAAATTCACTGTATTACCATATGGTGGTTTTGATGGATGGGACATTTATAGAAAAACTAGAAGTAATTCGGACGCATACAGAAGAGGACAAAGTGGTTATTTAGCAGGAGCATGTCCAACTACGGAATATCCTAACGCTACGGGAGACGGTTCATTTAAACCAATTGGTACTATAGACGCAAGTACAGATTATTATCCATATTTAGACGCTATACAAACATTCGCTAATCCGGAAGCGGTTAACATTAACATATTCGCTACACCAGGTATTGATTATGTTAATAATAGTAATTTAGTAGAAGAATCTATAGAAATGATTGAAGATGATAGAGCGGATTCACTATATGTTACAACAACACCAGATTATAACATGTTTGTAGCAACACCAAGTGACGTAGCTAGTATAGTTTCACCACTAAACGCGGTTCAAGCTTTAGAAAATACAGGAATAGATTCCAACTATACGGCTACTTACTATCCTTGGGTTTTAAATAACGACACAGAAAATAATGTAAGAATCTACATACCACCAACGTATGAAGTAATGAGAAACATCGCCTTGACTGATAATATATCATTCCCATGGTTTGCATCGGCTGGTTATACTCGTGGTATTGTAAACGCTGTAAAAGCAAGAAAGAAACTTACATTAGATGAAAGAGATACATTATATCAAGGTAGAATCAACCCAATAGCAACTTATTCAGATGTAGGTACTGTAATTTGGGGTAATAAAACTTTACAAGTTAGAGAGTCGGCATTAGATAGAATTAATGTTAGAAGATTATTACTACAAGCTAGAAAACTTATATCGGCTGTTGCTGTTAGATTGTTATTCGAACAAAATGACGAACAAGTTAGAAATGAGTTCTTAGACTTAGTAAATCCAATCCTAGACTCAATTAGAAGAGAAAGAGGTTTAACTGACTTTAGAGTTATATTATCTGATGACCCACAATTAATAGACCAAAATACGTTGGAAGGTAAAATTTACATTAAACCAACAAGGTCTCTAGAATTCATTAGTGTTGAATTCCTAATAACTCCAACAGGAGCATCTTTTGAGAACGTATAAAAATGAAAAAAATTAATTTAAAAAAATCTAGTATATTAGAGGGTTTGGGTAAAACCAAGAAGATTCATGAAACTTATGGGTCTACACCTCAGGAAATAATGGTTAGTGAAGAACAGTTAACTCGTTTAATGGAAAAACAATATAACGAACAATTAACACCACCAGTAGACGCGGAAGTTGGAGATTCTGAGGATTTCTATACTGATATGACAGTTACAAATGAAGAAGAGATTTTTGACGATTATAGACACGAACACCGACCTAGTCACGATAAGGGTGGTGGTGGACACAGACCTAGTTATCAAAAAGGTGAGTTTACTCCAGGGTATACTGAGGACCAAAGTGCAGAAGGTTTTGACGAAGATGAAATCGGAGCTTATTTAAATATGAATAAGTTAAGAGATTATGAGTTAGGTGAAGAAGACGAAAAAATGTCTAAAGAAGAGGTTGAGGCTTCTATTAAATCTCATAATAAAAAAGAAGGTAAGTTGGAGGAAGGTAAGAAAAAGGACCATGACGGTGATGGGGACATAGATTCGGACGACTGGAAAGCAGCTAGAGACAAAGCCATCAAACAGGATATGAAGGAAGATAGTGAAGGTGAAGAAACTTATAATTATGGTGAAGACGAAGGACGTGATAAGTACAGATTAAAACATGGCCATATGAGTAGAAGTCATAGACATAACCTTGAAAAAGATATGGCCTATGATGAAGACCATGAAGATAGAGGGGAATACGGTACTCATTTTGAATCAGTAGATGATTTATATCATAAAAGTCAATTAGAACAAATAGACTTAATGATTATGGAAACATTTGATTCAATAAAAAGTTCAATTATTAGAGAAAGAATCAGAGGTTTAAAAAGAACTGACTATATTTTAAATGAACAGTCAGAATGGTCTGGAGGTAGAAACCCAGGAGCTTCTGCAGCTAGTGGAATAGAAAATGTAGTATCAAGTCTAAAGAAAGCTTGGAATTTTATTAAGGATGAAAAAACTAGACATCAAATAATGAATACTTTGACTAAATTAGATAATTTTATGACTTATACGGCAGAGTTAGTAGCTTCAGGAAGAGACCAAACAGCACCTAGAGGTTATGGAGATGTAAGTAATCCACTTCCTTACCCAGAAGTAGAAGATAATAAAATGGATATTGTTGATGACGAGATTGATATTAGAGAAGAGGATTTAGAAATAGAATAAATAATAACTTTATAATTTAAAAAGGTCCTTTCGGACCTTTTTTATTTTATAATCTTACCACCATTACGTACTATCAACACAAATATTAAAGGAAATAATAATGGTGCTTTTAAGAAGTGTGTTAAGATGTAAAAATTGTACCACCCATTACTTGGAGTGCCATTACGCTCCTCCTCAATCTTAAGATAATTTTCTTGTAGTTGTTTCTCATTTAAAAGAACAAATCCAGCCATCACGACTGTGGATATTAGTAAGTAAATTAGTAGGTAAGTCATAGTTTTTTATTTTATAATTATTAGTTTCTATTATATTATACTACAAAGATAATAAAAAGTTTCAATATATACAAATAAATTAGAGTTAGTTTTAAGTGGTTATTTAAAAATTTTTTCGTATCTTTGTGTAACAATAAAACATAATATATGAACATATACCTATTTGATTTTGACAACACAATTGTCAATTTACCTTACCAAGAGACTATAGAATATTTAGACCAGGAGGACAGTCTCAATCCAGAACTTAATTTTAGTGAAATAAAACAAACCAAAAAAGATTACCAAGAAATATCCCAAAACGACCCAGACGGTTTATTCTTATTATTATCTAATAGAATATCTAAAGTTAAAGCCCCATTAAAAAATTTACTTGCTAAACTTAATTATAATTTTGAAGATTATTACCTTATAGAGGGAGAAGACAGAAATAAGGGAAAAAGAGTAAAAAGAATATTGGAAAAATACCCATCTTGTAAAACAATAACTTATTGGGAAGATAAAGATAAACACATTAATTCGGTTAAAGAAGTAATGAAGGAATACCCAAAAATTACATTTGAGGTTAGAAAAACTATCCTGTAGATTTTACCCCCATGGTAACATGGTCATTCCTATAAGATTAAGTAAGTGTTCGATTATAATAAAAAGGATACCACATACTACTATTTGATAAAACCACCATTTCCACCCTGTTAATCCTAATGCCCATTCACGTAAGGACGATTTTTTTGCTTTGTTATACAAACCTGTTCTATTGCCTATTTTTTCAGACCAATAGTTAGGGTCTAATATATCTTTTAACCATATTAATAGTTTCATTTTATCTTTTCAATATTTTCTGAAGGTCTATCGGATAAATCTATAAGTTCTTTATTATCTACGGTCCATACATTATCAAAAAGTGGTATCATATTTCTCATATTATCTTTAACTTTTTGATGATATTGTGCAACCATATCTGCAGGTAAACTCCTAGGTCTTTCACTATTTCTTATTTGAGCTAATTCTAATGGGGTTCTAACATAAACAAGTGTGGTGTTAAAACCGTTTTCTTTAGCAATAGACCAAACATCTTTCATTACTTGTTCTTGACCTCCTCCCGCGTCATAAACCACATTAACTGGTTGGTCACGTTCTGTTTCTAAAAATTGCTTTAAAAATCTAACTGTAAGATTTCGTGGGTCGGAAGTAGTGTAAGTTTTATTTAGTATTTCTTGATACCCTTCTGGTGTAGATATGTTTTCTTCCCATTCTTCTCCCCATAATTTTTTTGCCGTCATAACTCTGACCTGGTCAACATTAAATTCTTTTACATTATTTAAATCAATTAAATTTCTAGTTATAAAACTTTTACCAGCACCAGGTCCACCCGCAATAACCACAAAATTATTATATGGAGTACTAAAACCAACTACCTTTTCTTCTAATAATAATTCTTCTTTTAATATGTTTTTAATTAAGTTCTTCATATTTTTTTGATACATTTTCCCAGTTTACCACTTTCCAAAAGTTATTTATGTATTTTTTTCTATCTGCCATATAATTTAAATAATAAGCATGTTCCCAAACATCTAAACCTAATAAAGGTTCTCCCAAGTTATCCATTAACGGATTATCTTGATTAGGGGTACTAACTATTTTAAGTCTGCCGTTTTTTATAACTAACCAACACCAACCTGAACCAAACACTTTAGCTGATTCTTCATCAAACTGTCTTTTAAAGTTATCTAAACTACTAAAATCATTATTTATTTTTTTTCTAAGTTTTTCTGAAAGTTCTGTTTTATCTGGTGTTATATAATCTTTAAAAAATAAACTATGATTATAGTAACCTCCAGCGTTGTTTCTAGTAAAAGTATTGTAGTTTTTAATTCCTCTAATAATTTTTTCAATATCGGTAGAAGGGTTTTTTCTTTTGGATAAGGCTTCGTTTAACTTAGTTGTATAACCTTTATAGTGTTTATTGTAATGTTCCCACATTGTTTCATACCCTACAAAATCTTTCATAGAATTATAATCGTAAGGTAAACTTACCCGTCTAAAAAATGATTTTTTAGCTTCTGTTACTAGACTTTCTCTTATTATATTTTTAATTAAATCTTTCATTACCACTTTCTACAACTCCAATATCTTGCTTTCCATTTTGGTCCTGGATTATCACAATTATGTCTTGCTCTAAATGATTTTCTTGCTTTAGGATTAGATTTTCTAATTTTCATCGTCTTTTCTCCTCTTTTTTTAGCGGAAGTCCCACCATGACCAAAGTTAACTTTAACTACATTACCTTTATCATTTTTAACATACACCTTAAACTTTTTAACATCACCTCTTGTTGGTTTGTTAAGTTTAACTTTCCTTCCTCTATACTCTGCTTCTTCTATAATACTTTCAGTTTTAAATCCTTTACAAGCAGATGGTGTTGGTCTACATCTAGGTTTTTTTCTTTTTTCTCCTTCACTCCTCCCACATGGTTTACATTTACCATCTCTACATGTATTACAGTCAACCCAACCACCCGTTTTACCTGGAGTTCCTTTTCTTTTAAACCAATCTCTTAAACTAGTTTCAGAACTAGGTTTTTTGGTTAACTTTCTTTTTTCAACTAAAGTCTCTTCCTTTGTACTGTTACCCCAATTTTTAGCACCAACTTTTCTACATGTAACTAAAGCAGCTGAAGCGTAAGCTGAAGGCCAAACTTTATACCTACTCTTAACTTTATGATAACAAGCATCTCTTTTAGCTTTTTTCTTTTTAGCTTCGTTTAAATACCTTGTTTCTTCTCTTAATATTTTTTTAATTATATTTTTCATATAATATAAATATATTTATAACTAAACAATCACTCTATGTTAAACGAACAAATAAAAAGAATACAAGATTTAATGTTGATAAAGGAACAAATGGACGGTGACTTAGGGTCATATCTAGACTCAACATATTTAAAAACCCCCGAACAAGCGGGTATTGGAGAAGAAGAAACAGATGTTATTGTTTTTGACACAATCCAAGATGCAATAAATCATAACATGAAATTAGTAATGATAAGACCAGAATATGTGGAGTCAGCTCGTAAATTTATA
>TARA_R110002012_G_scaffold66476_1_pt1 | contig 25273 bp, 25 predicted proteins | sample TARA_R110002012 | Tara Oceans TARA_R110002012 (sample SAMEA4396515) | marine metagenome | biome: Westerlies Biome; feature: [DCM] deep chlorophyll maximum layer (ENVO:01000326); material: water (ENVO:00002006), including particulate matter (ENVO:01000060) such as... | depth 40 m | reverse complement strand
ATCTACCCACCCTTCGCACAGCACTCGTATTGCCGACTTGAAGGCGGCGATACCCGAGGCGATGAAGTATTATAAGAAGTAGAAAATATTAAAGCGAGTCTTGCGCCACATTAAAGAGGTTACTATCTGCGGTACCGCAGATAGTAACCTCTTTAATTACTCATGCCTCAGCAATTACTCATAGCGAAGCGCATCCACCGGATTAGTCCGTGCAGCCCTGATCGAGTGGAAGCCGACCGTTACGATAGCGATCACCAGGGCCAGCAGCATGGCTGCCAGCGGCACCAGCACACTGATGTCGACATGAAAGGCAAAGTCGGTCAGCCACTGATCCATCAGGTACCAGGCAAGGGGAGAGCCTATCACTGCCGCTATAATGACCAGCAGAGCAAAGTCTTTCACAGTGAGTGTGATAATTGAAGAAGTGGAGGCGCCAAGCACCTTCCGTACGCCAATCTCCTTGGTGCGCTGCTGAATGGCGAAAGCAGCCAGGCCAAATAACCCCAGACAAGAAATGAATATCGACAGCCAGGCGAAGCCTTGAAACAGCTGGCCGGTGCGCTCTTCATTTTCATAGAATTCCGCCCAGTCAACGTCGAGGAAGCGATATTCGAACGGGTAGGCCGGGGCGTAAGTAGTATAAATGCTGTTAAGGGCATCAATGGCAGCTGTGTACTGTTGTGGCTTGGCCCGCACGATGATATAGCTGCACCAGTCCTTTTCGAACATCATGAACATAGGCCTGATGACAGAGTGAGACGAGCTGTAGTTGTAGTCCTTCACCACCCCAATGATGTGCCCTTTTCTTTCTCCCCAAACGGTGATGGGCTGATCTACAGCTTCCAAAGGCTCGAAGCCCATTTTGCGGGCTGCCGATTCATTGATAATGATGTTGGCAGTGTCGGTGGCCATGGTTTTGTCAAACGTACGCCCACCAACCAGGGTGAGTCCCATGGTTTCGATGTAAGAACCGTCGATGGCAAAGTTACTGAACAGAATGCGCTCTTGTGGATCTTTGCCAGGCCAGTCGAGCCCCCAGGTGGAGTTGCCAATTGAAAGGGGTGAAAAGCTGCTTTCACTAACCGCCAGAATGGACGGGTCTTGTAGAAGTTGATCTTGTATCAGGTCATATTTTTCTGCCATGTTCTCCTGCATTTCAATGTAAATGATCCCTTCCTTGTTGAAGCCGGTGTCCTGATTTTGAACATACCAAAGTTGCTGATACACTACCACGGTGCAGAAGATCATGATGATAGAGAGCACAAACTGCGTGGTGACCAGCACCTTCCTGAACCTCACAGCGGCCTTACCACTCTTCAGTTGGCCTTTTAGAACTTTTGCTGGTTCAAAACGGGCGATGTAAAACGCTGGGTAGCTACCGCCCACAAAGCCGGTGAAAAGGATCGTGCCAACAAAGAGCAAGACGGTTTGCATGCTGAAATCCAACACGAGGCTCTTGTCAGAAATTTCATTGAAAACGGGCATTAGCAGCAGTACCAACGCCATGGCAAGCATGCCGCCCAAAATCGAAAACACAACAGACTCGGTAAGGAATTGGTAAATCAGGTGTTTCCTGAAAGCACCAACTACCTTTCGCAACGCTACTTCTTTGCTTCGCTTTACCGCCAGGGCAGTAGATAAGTTCATGAAGTTGATACATGCAATGAGCAAAAGAAAAACAGCAATGATGGCAAAAATTTTCACGTAGCGGATGCGCCCGCCGTCCTGCACGCCATTTTCAAAGCTGCCATACAAGTGCATTTTCGTGGCGGGGTACAGAAACAGTTCGATGGAGTTGTTCTCATTTTTCTCATCGAGCAGCCTGTTTATTTTGGCAGAATAAGCTTCCCAGTCCTGCCCGCTTTGTAGCTGCACAAACGTGGAGACGTTGTTGTTGCCCCACTGGTCGAGCCATTGTTTGTTCTCATCCATGAACTTGTCAAAGTTGAGCAGGTAGGCAAACCCACCAAAGTCGCTGTTTTTTGGCCAGTCTTCCACCACGCCGGTCACTTGTAGGTTATCCTTATTGTTAAAGCGGAAAGTTTGACCAGTGGCAGGCTCATTTCCGAAGTACTTTTTGGCCATTGTTTCGGTGAGAACTACCGAGTTTTTATCTCTGAATGCTGTGGCAGCCGAGCCTTCGATGAACTTGAAGGTAAACATCTCCAGGAAGTCGGCATCCACATAGCGCCCTGATTCGTAGTAGGACGCTTCCTCGATATTGAAGAGGTTTTCGGTAGGCCAGGTAAGCCTGGAGGCATATTTAACCTCCGGGTAGGTGGCTTTGAGATAGGGAGACAGTGGGCCCGGCGTGGAAGACGTGGTGCCAATTCTGTCTGAATAGTGTTGGTTTTCCATCACCCGAAAAATGGAGTTGAGGTTTTCGTGCGAGCTGTTGTAAGTAAGCTCATCGTTGACCCACATCAGGATAAGGATGCTGGAGGCGATACCCAAAGAGAGACCGAAAATATTGATGGTGCTATAGATTTTGTTGCGCTTGATGGTTCTCAGCGCTACCAGGAAGTAGTTTTTGAGCATGGCCTTGAGGTTCTTTTAGCCTAGAGTACCTCGCTGGAGGTGAAAGGTTGCAGAAAAGACGTGGATTTTTCTCGTTTATGAGAAGACTACAAAACAACTTTTTTTGCTGTTGAGATGAGATGGACTCTTTTCTCCCATTCATCGTTGTGATGATCTGGCATGTAGTGGCAGTCGCATTTGGTGAGGTAGTGTATGCACTAAGGGTAGTTTCGAAGGCAAAGTATTTTATGAGAGGAGATATTTTATTAAATTGAATTCTACCACAATTCAACTCCATGACAAGGAAGTTATCACTTTGTATTGTTTCTGCTCTTGGTATTTTATGTTTTTCTTGTGAAAAAGAATCTGAAGGGTTGTCCTTGCTTACTATAATGGTAGAGGAAAATGCGATAAATGAAGGGCAGGAACAGTGGGTGTATATTTCAGAACCTTCAGGAAAAGTGTTGGATAGTCACAAATGCAAAAATGGTGAAGTGTTTGAACTGAAGGGGCCCGTAACCCTTGAAGCGATTGATGTGACGGTTTTCATACCTGGTTCAAGTGGCTCGGGAGTCGCTTCAGCAGTTACCTATCTTGGGATTAACCCTGGTCTAACCCTAACAATTGCAGCCCAGGATGAATATGAAGCACCGGAGGTTATCGGTACTGCCACCATTGAAATAGTTAACTATCATGAGTCAATGCCTCCCGATGAGTCAATTAAGTTTTCTCCTGGTACTTCAGGGTCGCCGCTTAACGACCGCTCTGTTACTGAATCAGGGCTTTTGGCCACTATTAATATGTATAAAGACCCACAAGAGCTACTGATGACGGGATTTAGAGGTGGCCAGAGAGTTTATTTGAAGGTGGCGGCGATGTTACCGAATGAAAATCTTGTGATTGATTTTGATTCATTTCAGGAGTATGATCAAATAATAGAGATTCCTGCTGAGTTTCACGAGGATAGCAGAACGATCGGGTACTTTAATGACGGGAGAGGTTATTTCCTGAGTGATGCCTACGATTCATTTTTGTACAGTACCGAAACTTCGCTGGGCTACATACAAGGGTATGATTCCTACTCTACCAAGTTCAATGAATTTTATGGCCCTTCCCATATCACCTACCATAAGCATGGGGAACCTGCGCTCGATGTGGAATTTCCATCATTTACCCTTTCTATAGTTGACCGGACGACTAAGGGATTCAGTTTCGACGCCTCTTTCGATTACACCTATAAGAGTGCTCAATGGCTCTACTCTTCTGCCGACGGACAAGCTGGCATGTCCTGGACTGTTTATGGCGATGCAGGAGCTAACGTTAGAATACCAGTTGTTGCCAATATTGTCTACGAGAAAGAATCTGGATTGGAGATTGACGATTTTTCCATCTATGAACTCAGCTGCACAAAGAGGCTTGACGGTCGAACTTACGTCGATTTTCTCGCCGAAGCACTTGATCGTCAAGGATTCGGTAAGTATGAATACTTGGTTTTTTCGACCCATTAGTTCTTTCCGGGGATAGAGTGGATCGTCGTCCATTTTTTTGTGTGGTCTTCAGAAAGTCTTCATAAATTGCCTACTGCAATCCTTATTTATTTTTCGTGGTATGAAGGAAGTTCAGATTGAAGTCGCTGGAGTCATCAAGCACTTCAAAGATGTGAAAGCTGTCAACGGCATAGACCTCACCATTTACAAGGGGGAATTTGTGGCCTTGCTTGGCCCAAATGGTGCTGGAAAAACAACCCTGGTTGAGATGATCGAAGGCATTCAAAAGCCCGACTCGGGAGAAATCAAACTCAAGGGTATGACCTGGGCCGAAAATGCCAGGAAATTGCATCAAATCATTGGGCTTTCCCTTCAGGAAACCCGCTTTATCGAGAAACTTCGGGTACGAGAAACACTTGAGCTTTTTGCCAGCTTTTACGGCTTGGGCAGCGAAAGAGTAGAGAAGGTGCTTGAACTAGTGAACCTGACTGAAAAGCAGAAGGCTTTCACAGACAAACTCTCGGGAGGCCAACGGCAGAGAATGGCATTGGGCATCTCGCTATTAAATGAACCGGAGATTTTACTCCTGGATGAACCCACCACTGGCCTTGATCCGAATGCCAGAAGAGAACTTTGGGACATCCTTTTGAACCTCAGAAAAAGAAAGGGCACTACGCTGATCCTCACCACGCACTACATGGAGGAAGCAGCCTATTTGTGCGATAGAATTGTGATCATGGACCAGGGGAGTATATTGGCTGAAGGCACTTTGAAGCAGCTGCTCTCAAAGCACGTGAAAGGGGAAATTATTGACTTTAGCATTGACAGGCCGCTGGAAAAAGAAGCGTTGCCGGGACAGCAGGCCATTTTAAACTACACTTTTGAGAAGGATACGCTCAGTGGCGAGCTTTTGGTTACCGACATAGTGAAGTTCTTGCCAGACTTTCTGCTTTACGTGCAAAAAGAGAAGATCAGAATCGATTCGCTGGAATGCCGGAAGTTGACACTCGACGATTTATTCACTTCGATGACTGGCCGCCATATTAATCAATAAAGAGATGAAGCATCCGATTATACTTTTGATACTGACCAACTTCAGAGAATTTCTTCGGCAGCCGGGAGCTGTGTTTTGGGCCGTCTTTTTCCCAGTGTTGATGGCAGGCGGACTTGGTCTCGCATTCACTCAAAAAGGAGAACTGAATCAAAAGATCGCCTTTGTTGGGAATGAGGAAACCGAAGAAAAGAGCTGGACGAAGAAAGTGGGCAACGAAACCACGGGCTTTACCAATTATGAGTTCCTGAATGTAGGGTTTGATGAAGGGTTGGTGCTACTAAAAAGAGGAACAGTTGATCTGATCGTGAAGAAGGAAGGGGACAAGTATCAGTATCATTTTGATCCACTGAACCCCGAAGCGCAGTTGGCCTACATCAATCTCACCGCAGTGCTCAACGGAAACGAAACACTGTCAAGTGGAGAGGATGTGGTGCCTTTGAAGGAAATAGGAAGCAGGTACATCGACTTTCTGGTGCCCGGACTAATGGCCATGGGTGTGATGATGTCGTGCATGTGGGGGATCAGTTATGGACTGATTGAGAAAAGATCCAAGATGCTGCTACGCAGAATGGTGGCTACTCCGATGCGAAAGACACAATTTATGGCGGCGCTGTTGATTGCACGCACCATGATGAGCGCCATAGAAGCTGCGCTTCTTATAGGCTTCTCATGGTTGTTTTTTGATATACACCTTGAGGGGAGCTTTTCAGCACTTGTCGTTTTGTTTCTGTCGGGCACCATCGCCTTTGCTGGTATAGCTATTCTTACGGCTTCAAGAACAAACAACACCTATGTCGGTAATGGCATTTTGAATGCTGTAGTAATGCCAATGATGATTCTATCCGGTATCTTTTTTAGCTACCACGGCTTTCCTGAATGGGCAGTGAGCATTATCAGGCTGTTTCCGCTGACCATTTTTGCCGACACAGCCCGGGCCATCTTTATTGAAGGGGCTGGGTGGAGCCAGATCGTGTTGCCTGTCGGAGTGCTCGCAGGGCTTGGGCTGGTGTGCATGTCAGTCGGCATGAAAGTGTTCAAGTGGTATTAGGTAGCCCGACTTCTTAAGTCAGGCTACCTCCATTGGGGGGGGCTGGGGTATCAATCTCCAACCTTGTCCAAAGTCATTTCAAAAAACTGAAACCATGATGTGCCCATATTGATCTCCCCCTTCTCATACCACTGGCCCTTGCCGTTAATGGAGATAATGTATCTCATATTTTCAGCGGGGTACCAGTAAAATTCCTCTCCGATTAATTCGCCTTTGAACTCACCCTTTTGTCCTGTGGAAAGGTAGGAGTAAAAGGAGTAGTTGTTATCACTCTTGTTGAATGTAATAATTGCCATGGCATTGTGAACGTTTTTGCCGCCGGAAGAACCTTTTCCTTCAATCAGTATGGCTGTACTGTCGAGTTTGAATTTGATGTCTTCCACCTGATCAAACTCTCGCCTGACCCTGTCTTGTCCGTACATCCATCCTTTCCCTTCCCAGCGTCCGGTGATGAAGCCAAGCTTCGTAACCTCGGCTTTAGCTAAAGCATCTGTTTCAGGCGCCTGCGCCCAACCTATGACGGGAACGAGTAATATGACGAGTATTAAATGAGTGATAGTTTGCATGGTTATAAATAAGTTTATTTTATAAACTAAATTGATAAAAAAATTATGGGAGGTACTTCTTCAAAGCCGTAACATAAGCTTCGAAAGCTTTAATGCCTGTTGTGGTAATCTTACAAGTCGTTAAGGGTCTTTTGCCTTTGAAAGACTTGGAGATGCTGATGTATCCGGCCTGCTCCAACTTGTCGAGCTGCACACTGAGGTTGCCGGCAGTCGCCTGTGTCTTTTCCTTGATGAAGGTAAATTCGGCGTCCTCCAGGCTTATCAGCAGCGACATCACCGCCAAACGCAATTGCGAATGCAATAGGGGATCTAATGGCTCAAAATTATCCACGTTCGGCTCTTTTAAGTAAGTATCCGGGGATCAGGTAACCTAAAATGATGGCGCTGCCTGCCACGACGTACTGCTGAATTTCAGGCAAATTAAACGAAATTAATGCCGCTAGCCATAACACAAAGCTTCCAAGTAAAATTGGTGTGAATCTTAACAAGCTACCCGTGATGAACATCCCCATTCCTGCAATCAGGAGAATCACAGCATTGTGGTTAAAGTTGATTTTGTGCATCATAGATAAACAGATAACAATGCTAATGCCCGCTGCTATCCATACTTTGGCATACACGCTGTCTATATGGCCAGTAGCTCCACTTTGCCTCATCTTCGTGCCTATGACCGCCGAGGTAACGGCCGCTGGAATGGTAATGAGCCAAATTATGTAGGGGGATGGAATACCCGCCATAGCCAAAAAGTAATGTCCAAAATTGGCAAGGGCAATAGTCCAGCCCCACAGAAGTATTTGCTTACTTCCTCCTTTCGCTACATTCCTTTTCGCCTGTTTGATCATCTCGGTGATCAAATCCAGGCTTTCCTGATGTGTGAGTTCTTCTTTCATATATGTGGTTTTCTATGCTTATACGAATGTATAGTAAATTAGTTTATATTATAAACTAATTTGTTAAAAAAATATTGAATTACTCGCATAGCGTGAGTATGGTATCTTGATTTTTGGCTCGCTGGCCTCGTTGGAGAACAGGCGGAGGTGAGCGCTAATTATTGGTTGGAGACAACATTTTGCCAGCAAAAAGGATCACGTTGCTGTGCTTTTCTCTGATAAAAAAAGCAAAAGGCCGGTCGACTCGAAAGATTCTCGGGTGAGGGGTGGAGTTTGACGACAATTCCACCATTTCAACGATGGTGGCGGCCGCTGCTTCCGAGCCTTTTTCATTTACCTCTATGAATGATTGATGCAGCACACGGCTGATAACCAGAGCCAGTTTCTCATCAAACAGATTGGAAAAGTCGGCCTTGTCGGAAAAAGCGATACCCATGCCCATGTCGGAGAGTGTCTCTTTAAGCTCCTCTTTGAATTGTAGTTTAAACCTGGGCAGGTAGAGCTCTGCTGTGATGGTGTCTGCCTTGTCGAGGTAGTCGGCAAACGTTGCGCCGTCAAATGTTTCAATTATTTGGTTGATACTTCTGCTTCCGGCCTGCATAAAAATGGTCATGCTGTACTGTCCATTGCCGTAAGGGATATCTACCATGGTGAAATCTTCACCGTAGCGATAGTTAATCCTGGCTCCTTTCGAAAACATCATGTCGACCTCGGTTTCACCGGTAGGTGCGTAGAATGTTGCCTTCGTAGTTTTTGAGTCATCGAACTTATACTGCCAGTCGGCTTTGAAATAAATGGCATTGATGAGGTACATCACGGCGTCGTCCGGGATGCGATCCAGCATATCCCGAATCTTGCCGTTGGTTTTGTCTTCAATCCAACCGTTGATGTCGCCTACTGTGGTCGGTGCTCTGAAATCGGCAGATTTTACTTCGGCGTTGTAATAGTTGAGCAAAATCTCCTTAAAAGCACTCTTGATGGTGTATTCCTTTGTATACCAGTTGCTGTTGGCTATTTCGAGAGCCACTTTTTTGTCTACATCGAGCAGAAAACCCTGCAAGCCTTTGTAAGCCTCGTTCATGTCATCATCTGCCACGTCAGCATTGCCAATCACTTGCTTGATGGCTGATTTTGTGTCGCCTTCCGCACCGTTGGCAGTCATAGAAAGAGCAGCGCTGATGCTAAAAGGGGAGATGAAGATATTGTCGCTCTGATGTTGCTTGTTGATTTGGTAAAAAACATCGAACGAAAAATTGTTCGATGCCGATGCCACTTGTTCTTCCGGCACCGACAGCGTTCGAAGGTTAGGAATATTGCTAACGGGTTCTTCGGTTGAACAGCCGCTGATGAAAGTAGTAACAAACAGGCTCACCCAGGTAAGCCTGTTGATATTGGCCAGTAGGTGTTTCATAACAAGGGGATTAAGCTTTGGACTATAAGACCCCTCCCCGTGAATAATGGTTGGTGATGTAGAATTGAAGAGAAAAAAAATTGGTGCAGGCAGAACCGTATCGAAGAAAGGTTAATGAACCAGTATCTCTTCTTCAGCTTCTGTTACTTCCACAACACCACGGTCGTTGATTTCACGCAACTCCACTTTTTTGGTCTCGTTGATCAGAATGGGGTCGTATTTGGCAGCCACCCGGATGTAATTTTCGGTGAAGCCGTGCATCATACCTTCTTCAATGTCTTCCTCAAACAGCACGGTGAACTGTCCCCCCAGGTTTTCTTCGTAGAAGTTACGGCGCTTCTTTTCAGAAAGGGAGCGGAGCATTTTGGAGCGTTTGTTACGGTCCTTCATGGGCACCACGCCATCCATTTCAATGGCATCGGTGTTGGCTCTTTCGGAATAGGTGAACACGTGCAGGTAGGAGATGTCCAGCTCATTCAGGAACTGATACGTTTCAAGAAAGTCTTCTTCCGTTTCACCAGGGAAGCCCACGATGACATCTACCCCGATGCAGCAATGAGGCATTAGTTTTTTGATGGTAGCTACCCGTTCAGCATAAAGCTCCCGAAGGTAGCGGCGGTTCATGCGCTGCAAAATCTTGTTGGAGCCCGACTGAAGAGGGATATGGAAGTGGGGCACAAATCTTTTGGATTTTGCGACAAAGCTGATGATGTCTTTGGTAAGCAAATTGGGCTCTATGGAGGAAATGCGGAAACGATCAATACCGTCCACCTCATCCAATGCTTTAACTAGATCCAGAAACTTCTCCACCCTGCGTCCATCCTGAATGCCAAAGTCACCAATATTAACACCGGTGAGCACCACCTCCTTTACGTCGGTAGCAGCTATTTCCTGTGCTGCCACTACTATGTTCTGTATACTGTCGCTGCGGCTTTTGCCACGGGCCAGCGGAATGGTGCAAAAGGCGCAGCCGTAGTTGCAGCCGTCCTGCACTTTGAGGAAAGTGCGGGTGCGGTCGCCGTATGAATAAGAGTGATTGAAACGCTTTGCTTCTTTGATTTCAGAAGCGAACACCTGAGGCTTCTCCTTCTTTTGGAACCCATCGAGGTAGTCGATCAGCTGGAATTTTTCGGCAGCACCCAATACAGCATCCACCCCGGGAATTTCCGATATTTCCACCGGCTTCAGCTGTGCATAGCAACCAACGATGGTTACGTACGAATCCGGAGAAATCTTCTTGGCCTCCTGCACCACTTTGCGACATTTCTTGTCGGCGTTTTCCGTCACCGAGCAGGTATTAATGACAAAAATATCTGGAGAATCAGAAAAATCTACCTTCTGATAGCCACGGTTTTCGAACATCCGTGCGATCGTTGAGGTCTCGGAATAGTTGAGCTTACAGCCTAAGGTATAGAATGCCACCTTTTTCATTGGAATGCAAAGGTAAGGAGATTAGATCGAAATCCTTATGGACACCTTAAAGATAATAGCCAGACCTGCCTGCATTTGTGTTATCGTGCGAAGAAGGCTGCTGTTTGCAAGGTGATAAGAATCAGAAATTGAGGTGATTAAAGTTTTTAGTGAAGACTATATGATTGGTTAGCTTGACAAAGTACCAATTCTCACGCATAAACAATTTAGTCATGAAAAACATACTCATTCCAACCGATTTTTCACCTAGCGCAAACAATGCATTGAGGGTGGCCGCACTCATAGCCCGGCAGGCCAAAGCAGAGATACATTTACTTCACTCAGTAAGAACCAACATCGACTGGGCGCATTTGCCAATAGAGAAAAGGGCGTCGTATCCTGAAACGCTGGCAAATATAGAAAAAGCAGAAAGTCAACTGGAGAAAGAGTCGTGGAAGCCGTTACTCAAAGGACTGAAGATTCACACTCACCTTGTCGCCGGAAACATCTATGAGCAAATTGTTCACTTTGCGAACAAGAAAGTGAAAGCAGACCTTGTGGTGATGGGAGCTCATGGGCCGGACGAACCGAAGGAGTTGTTTATTGGCTCCAACGCACAAAAGACAATGAGAATGGCACAATGCCCTGTGCTCACGATCAAGAAAAATTTCAAAGGGAAGACTTTCAAAAAAATACTGTTTGCCTCAGATTTTGCGGAAAACGTCAATGCTTCCTTTGAGAAGATTTTGGACGTGGCCAAAGCGGTGAAGGCAAAAATCGAAATGGTCTTTATCAACACGCCGACAGACTTCAAGAATGACGACACTATCAATCAGATAATGGACAAATTTATAGCGAAGTATCCCGGGGTGAAATTCAGTAAGGCCGTTTACAATCATCAGTTGCCCGACAGAGGAATTCTCAACTACAGCCTTGCTTCTAAGCCGGACATGATTTCGCTGGTGACCCACGGCAACAGGCATATTCCGCATTATCTGTTGGGTGTTACCGAAACGCTCGTTTATCATTCCAATTTTCCGGTGTTGAGTATGAATATAAAGTAGTCTGGCTGGTTTCTTTGAATGGCCAGCTCTTCCATATGCAGATATTTGGAAGGACTGGCTTTTTTTATGTTTCATAAAAATCGGCTTGGCTTCATTGGACACAAGAAAAATTGTTTACTCCACTACTTATTTGAATCAAAGGTGTTTCTGCTTAGTTTGAATCAGTAATTGTAAACTGAAAATCAATTAATGAAACCATCAATTCAACGCTTGCTTGAAGGAAACGAATTGTATTACGAAGGTGAGACAAGAAAAGACCCTGAGTTTTTTCTTCGTACTTCTCAAGGCCAGCAGCCCAAATTTGGAAGAAGGCTTGCTGACGGGTCGTTTTACTTAGCCAAACCCAACGTGCTATGATAGTATATGAATCTAACCGCTTCTGGGTAAAGGATATGGTCAACTTCACCAGAAGTTATACAATGAAAAAAATCATTTTTGGTGTGTTGCTGATAGGATCCTATACTGGTCTGGTGTGTTTTGTGTATGAGTTTTACGGTCTGGAATCAAATTTGCATTCGGGCATCTACTCTCTTCTGGGTGTCATTTTAAGCATACTCCTTGTGTTTCGAACAAACACCGCCTACGACAGGTGGTGGGAGGGGCGCAAGCAGTGGGGTGCGCTGGTGAACAACTGCCGCAACTATGCCATCATGGTGGAAAGCCTGCTGCCAGCCAATGACAAAGACACCCGGAGATTCTTTGCAAAGCATATCGCAAACTTTTGCATAGCACTCAGGGATCATCTGCGTGACGGCGTCAAAACAGACGCTTTGCTGCTGTTGTCTGATGAAGAGATTTCGGAGCTTACCCCAAAAAAGCACAAGCCCAACCACATTTCTTTGTGGCTTTACAAAAAAATGACAGCGCTTCAGAAGGCTGGTGTTTTATCGGAGGCCGATGCCATCAATATGAAAATCCACCACAACTCGTTGCTTGACATATTGGGTGCCTGCGAAAGGATACGAAAAACACCCATTCCATTTTCCTATGCCGTGCATATCAAGTTATTTATCACGGTTTACGGCATCATGCTTCCTTTTGGGATGATTGCCGACTTTGGCTATCATACAATAGGACTTGTGATGGTGATTTTCTTTGCATTGCTTGGTCTTGAGCTGATGGCCGAAGAGGTGGAGGAGCCTTTTGGTGTCGATTGCAACGACCTGCCCACCGGTGACATAGCCCACAACATCAAGAACAATGTTTTCGAAATTTTGATGGACGAACGCCCTGTGCAGGAAGAAGCAAAAAGGGAATTATACGAGAAAATACATTGATCAGTCTTCGTAGAACTCAATAGGAAGATCATCCGGATCACTGAAAAACGTAAACCTTTTGCCGGTGTGTGGATCAACCCGAAGATCTTCACAAAGAACGCCTTTGGACTCCAGGTGACTTTTCGCAGACTCGATATCGCTGACCTTGAGAGCCAGATGCCTTAAACCGCAAGCCTCCGGCCTTGAAGGCCTCGGGGGCGTATTGGGAAAAGAGAAAAGCTCTATTTGATAAAGCCCATTAATCTTTAAATCCAGCTTCCACGAATCCCGCTCTTCCCTGTAAACCTCTCTAAGCGTTTCAAACCCCAGAATTTCGGTATAGAATCTCTTCGAGGCCGGATAGTCGGAGCAGATAACGGCAATATGGTGAACTCCGGAAACAAAGAAAGGTGAATCTTTTTGCATAAAGCAAAGATTCACCCTCCTGAAGTATAAGTCAACTTTGTCGTTGCTTTATTTTTTCTTTGTAAAAATCTGAATTACGCCGTTAGCTCCCCGCATGCCATACATCTGTTGTCCTTCAGCCCCTTTGATAACATTCACAGTTTTGATGTCATTCACATCAACAGCACTCACAGCGTCGGCATAGCTGTTACCTATGGCTGTATTGTTGATAACATACAAGGGGCTGTTGTTTCCTCCAACAGAGGACATACCTCTCACCATCACATTTACGGTGCTGCCTCGCTGGTCAATTTGCAAGCCCGGAATTCTGCGCAGGTAGTCCACCAGTTGCATGCTGTTATTGTTCAGCGATGAGACACTGCCGGCTTTAGTGTCAGACGAGTCGTCCATTTTGATAGATATTGTATCGCTGTCATCACTACTTTCTGTGGTGGAGGCCTTTTTGTTGGCAGCACAAGACGAGAGAAGCACGATCGCTATTGATGTGGCGATAAAGCGGTTGAAAGTAAAAAATGTTTTCATAGGTATGATATGTTTAATGATAGTAAGCTATTTTCAATGAAATTACGAAAATTGGCTGTCATTGAGCGTGCAAAGACAATTTTTAACAACTTAAAAGCCAAACCCGTGTAAATTCATGAGTAATGTGGGCTGCTTGTTATTACTTTTGGCAGAAATCTCTTAAAAACGGTAGATCAATTTGAAACTGATAAAAGTGAAACATCTGTATCTGGCTTTTCTCTTACTCCCCGGGGCAATGCTTGTCGCTCAGCCGGCGCAGCAAGCAGTCGAACAAAGTGTTTTTGTAATAGATGCTGAAACCAATCGGCCGATAGAAGGAGCAGTCGTGAGCTTCCAATCCGGGCAGGCAATAGCCGGTGAAAATGGAATGGTTACTTTGTCAGCAGAATTGCCTGTTGAAGTACTGCTTTCACATGTGAGTTATATTTCCACCAAAGTGATCATCAGTAAGTCCGGCCAAACGGTGTACATGCAGCCTTTGGAAAAGATGCTGCAAGCTGTAGAGGTAACAGGCTTTGATTTTGAACGGGAGTTGATCGATCAGGCAGCGCCGATAGCCTACCTGCAGCCAGCCGACCTGGCCAAATTCAGCGAAACCTCCCTTGTGCCCTCGCTCAATACCCTACCCGGTGTGCGGATGGAGGAGCGGGCGCCGTCAAGCTACCGGGTTTCTATCAGGGGTAGTTCGATCAGATCTCCATTCGGTGTCAGAAATGTGAAGGTATACTGGAACGATTTGCCTTTTACAGAAGCCAACGGAACCACACCATTGAACATATTAGACTTGTCGAACACAGAACGAGTAGAGGTGCTGAAGGGGCCATCCGGAAGTGTGTATGGCGCAGGCACAGGCGGAACACTTTTGCTCAGCAGTGCCAATCCCAGAGACATCAAGGGCAATGGCCTGGTCTGGCAAAGCATGGCTGGCAGCTACGGTTTGTGGAAACACCAGTTTTCCGGAACTGTTCGCCGTGACAAGAGCCTGATAGAGGTAAAAGGTGTTGCCCTTAAGTCGGACGGGTACCGGGAGCAGTCTTTTACGGACAGAAAAGTGGCGCAGGTGTCGGCGCATTTGTTCCCATCGGCCAACCACACCGTTTCCGTTCATTCATTTTTCAGCGACCTCAACTACGGTATCCCGGGGGGGCTTACGCTGGACCAACTCAACGAAGACAGGCGCCAGGCCAGGCCAGGCAGTGTCGACAGGAACTCGTCGATTGACCAGAAGTCGGTGTTTGTTGGAGTGGTGAATGATATTGTTATTTCCGACAATTTTGAGAATAAAACGAGTCTTCTGTACTCATATGTAGATTTCCAGAACCCATTCAATCTCGACTATAAAAGGGAATTTAACTCAGGACTGGGTGGCAGGACAAAATTTGTTTGGCACAAAAGTGCAGGCGAAGCCCAGGCCCACCTGTCGTTTGGAGGAGAGTGGCAGCAGGGGTGGAGTAATGCCTACAACTTTGGCAATGTGATGGGCAAGGCCGACACACTCCGTTTTCACGACGACCTGCTGATCAAGCAATACTTTGCCTTTGCGCAGCTGGATGTAGATCTGCCAGGCGAGTGGGTGGTTACCGGCGGATTAAGCAGAAACTACCAGGTATTTGATATCGATAGAGATCAGTCGAAAGTTGGGCCGGTATTTACTTACAATAACTCGTTTGACCCTATTTGGGTGCCGAGGCTGGCAGTGCTTAAGAAGCTATCCGATCGCCAGTCCATTTATGCTTCTTTGAGTAACGGTTTTTCGCCACCGACGATCGACGAGGTCCGAACCAACGAAGGGAGCATCAATAAAAAGCTGACAGCGGAAAAAGGCATTAATTATGAACTGGGCTACAGGGCATCGATTATTGGAGACAGATGGTTTGTGGATGCCACTGCTTTCTATTTCAAGCTCAAAGGAACAATTGTAACCCGCACCAATCAGGACGGTGTTGTGCTGTTTGACAATGCTGGTAATACCAACCAAAAAGGAATAGAGTTGAAAGTAAACGGAGTTTTGTCAGAGAACCCAGCGGCGTTTGTAGCTTCTTCCAAGCTCCAGGTAGCCTACACGGGGTATCACTTTCGGTTTGAAGATTATCAGAAAGGTGACGATGACTTTTCAGGCAACAAGCTGACGGGTGTGGCGCCAAATACAATTGCCACAGTATTGGATATTGCTTTTAAGGGCAACTTCTATTCGAATTTGAGCTGGTTCTGGAGCGATAAAATACCATTGAGGGACGATAACACTGTATATGCCGATGCTTACAGCAATGTGACTTGCCGACTGGGTTGGAAGAACCAACTTGCTTCAGGCAAATGGGGCTTGGAACTGTTTGCTGGCGTAGATAACCTGCTGGATCAGAAATTTAGCTGGGGCAACGACCTGAATGCATTTGGAGGCCGGAACTATCAACCGGCACCGGCGAGGAACTACTATGGAGGATTAAAAATTCGTTTATAGGCAAAAAGAAAAGGGTGGAATCGACCCATCGTCAATTCCACCCCTGTGTTCCGTTTAGAAGGCTGTTTCTTATAAGAAAGAGAATCCCAACGCTACCACCCACATGCTTTGACGCTGGTCGGTGTTGTAACCGCCAACAGCATCGCCAAGTTTGCTGAGGCTGCCCTCATATTTTACATCAAGTATAAGAGGGCCAAGATCAAGACCAGCACCTGCCTGAAAACCGACGGTGGCGTTGCTGTAGTTATTTTTCACGTCAGTTGTAATGTCACCCACTTTTGATTCAGCTTTTAGCAGGTAGCTAAACGACGGGCCAACGTTTACACGAACAATTTTAGCGAACTTCTTTCCAAACATGATTGGTACATCCAATTTTTTAAAGGAAAGCTCTCTGGTTTCGTCCAAAGATGCAGAAACGTCTTTCACATGTATTTCGCCACCTGTTGCAGAAAACAGCAATTCTGGCTGTAAGTAAAAGCCTGCTATACCCAGCCGGGCAAATGCGCCACCCTGGAAGCCGATTTTGGCATCGCCGCTTTCAAATTGGGCACCCAAAGATGCGCCGGTTGATTCCTTGTCAACCTTTATGGACGATGATGTAAGGCCTATTCTTGGCCCAATCTTAATGTCTTGCGCATTGGCAGACGCCGCCATGGCAACAATAGCTAGTAGGAAAAGTGTCTTTTTGATCATTTTTGTAAAATTTTAGTCCTGAATGCAAATAACGACAAAAGTGGCTGCATTATTAGAAGCGGGTAAAAAAAACAGACTTACTTAATTTATCGGGAGGATAAGGTCAATTTAGTGGGTTTATGGCATTAACAAATTACCTGATTCCTTGCGCATACCGCCTTTAGCATCCACTTTTGTGGTGGCTATGAAGAGCATCACCCCTCAAATGCAGCAAAGGTTGGACGAGCGTAAGACCAAAGGCAATCTACGTTCTCTGCCTTCTATCCAGTTACCACACGACTTTACCTCAAACGATTACCTTGGCCTGGCCAGGTCACAAGCGCTTGGGCAAATGATAGCTAACAGGTTGGCCGAGTTGGGAGCTCCAGCCCACGGAGGCACCGGCTCCAGGCTGCTTTCGGGCAACAGCGACTTTGCCATGGCGTTGGAACAAAAACTGGCTGGCATTTTTAATGGTGAGGCAGCACTGGTTTTTGGGTCTGGCTATCAGGCCAACCTTTGCCTGATTTCTTCGGTAGCACAAAAAGGAGACACTATTATCTACGATCAGCTTTCACACGTTTGCCTTAAGGAAGGTGCCTGGTTGAGCAAAGCCCAGACTTTTGCCTTTCTGCACAACGACCTGGAGGACCTTGAACGAAGGCTGAAAGCTGCTGAAGGCAATAAGTTTGTGGTGGTAGAATCGGTGTATTCTATGGATGGAGACGTTGCCCCCTTGAAGGAGATAGCAACACTTTGTAAAAGATATGAAGCAAGGTTGATCATAGATGAAGCGCATGGTACCGGAGTTTTTGGAGAAGGAGGCAATGGTTTGGTTTGCTCTCTAGGCCTGGAACATGATTTCTTTGCCAGGGTTTACACGTTTGGGAAAGCCATGGGTGTTCATGGCGCAGCGGTAGTGGGTAGCCAGGAACTGATTGATTATCTGGTGAATTTTGGCCGACCATTTATTTATACTACAGCGATGCCTTTGCATAGTCTGGTAGCTATTGAGCAGGCATTCAATTACTTGTCGAAAAACCAGCATCTGCAAGCCGAACTAAGACAAAGGATAGCGTTGTTTTTAAAGCAGTTTCCTGAGGAGACTGACATGAAGAGAATTCAGAGCAATACAGCCATTCAACCTATTGTTGCGCAGGGCAATGAAAGGGCAAAAGCCATGGCAAAAGCCTTACAGAGCAAGGGATTTGATGTTCGCCCGATTTTAGCACCTACAGTGAGAGAGGGAGAGGAGAGGCTGCGAATTTGCTTGCATACCTATAACACAGAAGAAGAAATAAATGCACTATGTCAGATTTTAAGCCAGCCACTCTAAGCAGGTATTTTGTGACGGCAATTGGTACCGATAGCGGGAAGACGCTGGTCAGCGCCATTGTTTGTGAAGCACTTCGTGCCGACTACTGGAAGCCAATACAGGCCGGACTGCCCAGGGACACTGATACGGTAAAATCGCTGGTGAGCAATGAGAAGACGCAATTTCACCCGGAGGCATACCTGCTGAACACGCCAGCCTCACCCCATGCGGCAGCGAAGGCCGATGGCGTTGAAATAAGCATGACGAAGATCAAGTTGCCGCAAACCGACAATTGTCTGATCATTGAAGGGGCGGGCGGTTTGCTCGTGCCGCTCAATGATTACGATTTTGTCTCCGACTTGATCATAGAATTTAAGGCAGAGGTCATCCTTGTCGCCAATCTTTATTTGGGAAGCATCAATCACACCTTGTTGTCGGCAGAATACCTCAAGGCGCACAAGGTGCCCGTGGCGGGAATTATTTTCAATGGTCCTTCCAATCCGGAGAGTGAGCAAATCATTATGGCAAAAACAGGATGGCCAGTGCTTCTTCATATCAAGGAGGAGGAGAAAATAGACAAGGAAGTGGTGAAGAAATACGCAGCACAATTGAATGAAAACTGGAAATGAGTAAATCGCTTCAAGAAATAGACAAATCCCTTATTTGGCACCCCTTCACGCCCCTGGAGGGAGGCATTGCACCATTAGTAGTTACGAAAGGGGAGGGCGCCTACCTTTACACCGAAGATGGGCGGAAAATCCTTGATGCAGTGTCATCGTGGTGGGTAAACATTCACGGCCATGCGCAACCAGACATCGCCCTGGCTATTGCCGACCAGGCCATGAAGTTGGAGCAGGTCATTTTTGCAGGCTTTACGCATGAGCCGGCCATTCGGGTAGCGGAAAGCCTTTTGGCCCTATTGCCGGATAAATTTTCTAAGGTATTCTATTCCGATGATGGCAGCACGTCGGTGGAAGTGGCTATTAAGCTCGCTCTTCAATACTGGCACAACCTGGGAACCCCTAAGAAGCGATTGATAGCCATAGAAGGTGCCTATCATGGCGACACTTTTGGGGCCATGGCTGTGGGAGACAGGGGAGGGTTTACCGCCCCATTCGGTTCTTTACTGTTTGATGTGGATTTTATTCCGTTCCCTACCGAACAGAATAAGGATCAGGCGTTTGAGCGACTAAATGAACTTACTGCCACCGGCGAAGTAGCGGCCTTTATTTTTGAGCCACTGGTGCAGGGTGCCGGAGGCATGAATATGTATTCTGTGGGCATTTTGGATGAGCTGATGAGCATTGCCCGGAGAAATAAAGTGATCTGTATTGCTGATGAAGTAATGACCGGCTTTGGGCGAACAGGCACCATTTTCGCCACAGACCAAACTACCCACAAACCCGACCTGATGTGCATGTCGAAAGGGATTACCGGAGGTTTTTTGCCGCTGGGAGTTACCGCTGTGGCTGACTTTATTGTGGAGGCTTTTGCAACGGCGGACCTTTCAAAGACCTTCTTTCATGGACATTCGTTTACCGCCAATCCTTTGGCGTGTGCCGCTGCCATTGCCAGCATGAAGCTGTTGCTCGATGAATCGTGTCTACGGCAGCGTCAGATGATTGAAAGAAGTCATCGGGCTTTTGCCGGGAAGATCGGTGGCGATGCGAGGGTAAAAGACGTGAGAGTTACCGGTACGATTCTGGCGCTGGACATCAATACAGGTGATACGTCTTATTTCAATGACATACGCACGAAGGTGATGCCCTTTTTTCTGGAAAGAAACATTTTGCTCAGGCCGCTGGGGAATGTGATATATGTGTTGCCGCCTTATGTGATAACGGAGGAAGAGTTACAAAGGGTGTATGAAGCGATTGAAGACTTCCTGGGTGCTTAGTTTCTTTCGCTAAATCGCCCTTCTGCTTTTCAACTCCAAATACTTATTCACGACATCTGCTGTCAGGCTTTGTGGGGTGGTATAGAGGCTCAGGATGCCATGCTGGCGAAGCAATTGAAGGATGGCAAACTTTTCGTTGAGCATGTTTTGGGCGATGGCCTGATGGTAAACCTCCCGCAGGTCACCCGCTCCTTTGGTAATCAGTCCGTCGAGTTCTGTGTTTCTGAAAATGATGACCAGCACGAGGTGTTTGCGATTGAGCAGCTTCAGGTACTTTAACTGGCGCTCCAGTGAATACAACGACTCAAAGTTGGTGTACAACAGTAGCAAGCTTCTCGACGTTATTTTCGCTGTTATCTGGGCATAGAGCATTCCGAAGTTATGCTCAGTGAAGGCTGTCTTTTCGTGGTAGAGGCTTTCCATCAGTACGTACATCTGTTTGGGGCCTTTTTGCGCAGGTACGATGGTGTCGGGTTTGTGCTGAAAAGTAACAAGACCCGCCCGGTCTCCTTTTTTAAGCGCAATATCGCTGATGGCCAACGAGGCGTTGATGGCGTAGTCGAGCAGTGTCATTCCTTCAAAAGGCATTTTCATTGGCCGGCTCTTATCAATCACATTATAAATCGGCTGCGACTTTTCATCGATATAGTGGTTGATCATCAAATGGCCTCTTCTGGCACTTGCCTGCCAGTTGAGGTGGCGTGGGTCGTCGCCAGGCGTGTATTCCTTGATGTGGTCAAACTCCATGCTGTGGCCTATCTTCCGAAGCTTTCGCTGGCCTTCTATTGACTGTTGCTGAGAAAAGGCGATCAGTTCGTATTTGCGAAGGTGCAGAAAGGCAGGATACACTTTTACCGTTTGTTCGTGCGCCGCTTTGAAGCGCCTGTTGATCATAGCAATTTTGGTGGTAACCAGCAGGTTGGTGTATCCGAAGTTGTATTCGTCTCTTGTTGTAGGCCGAACGGAGTAAGACGCCAGCCGTGTTTCACCTCTGGCGACAGTCAGAGCAATGGCCAGGTTCCTCATCTGAAATTGAGGAGGCAGCTCGTCCAGCATCTCAACGTCCAGGCCGAATGAGTACCTGTTAGTTATTCTCAAGACCACAGCATTGTCATCACCATTCGAGAACCGCTCTGGTAATTCCCTTTCGCAGCTCACCTCGCCGCCGGTAATAAACAGCAAGAGAAAATCGGCAGCCAGCAGTGCCATAAAGGCAAAGAAAACCAGCTTAACCGGGATGAGAAGCGCCGGAAAGAAATAGCTGGCCGCAAACCCGATAGTAAGGACGGTGGCACTGTAGTAGAACCGGTTGGTAACGAATAGCTTCATTTTACTTGGGCACCGTGACCTGCTCAATGATTTGCTGACAAACTTCTGTGGAGGTAAGCCCTTGCATTTCAGCTTCAGGATTGAGGATGATCCGATGGTCAACCACTGGCTTGAACAGGTACTGAATGTCCTCGGGCGTCACGAAATCACGGCCCTGCATAGCGGCGTAGGCCTTCGATGACCGTAGCAGGTCGATTGACGCTCTTGGCGACGCACCAAGATACAGGGAAGGATGGCTTCTTGTTTTGCCTACCAGGTGCGCAATGTACTCCACCAGCGAGTCTTTGGTTAATATCTGCCTCAGGTTTTCCCTTATTTCTATTACCTCCTTGCGGTTAATCACGGGCTCAATAAAGCTCAGCTGCTTGAAGCCAAAATTGCCATTGACCAGGTGCAGCACCTGAAACTCTTCTTCCAGCTTTGGGTAGTCGACCTTAATTTTGAAAATGAACCGATCCAGCTGAGCCTCGGGTAGCCGGTAGGTTCCTTCCTGTTCAATAGGGTTTTGAGTAGCCAGCACCATAAAAAGGGGATCCAGTGGGTAGGTGGTGCCGTCGTTGGTGACCTGCTTTTCCTCCATTACCTCAAAAAGCGAGGCCTGGGTTTTGGCTGGTGCCCTGTTGATCTCGTCAATGAGGACGAGGTTGGAGAAAATGGGCCCCTTCTTGTAGTCAAATTCAGCCTTTTTGGGGTTGAAAATAGAGGTGCCGAGCACATCGGCTGGCATCAGGTCGGGAGTAAACTGAATGCGCTTGAACTCGGCATCAATCATTCGGGCTGTTAGTCTTGCTGTAAGCGTTTTGGCCACACCAGGCACGCCCTCAATCAGCACATGGCCTTCTGCTAACAGCGCCACCAGTATCAGGTCGAGCATTTTGTCCTGGCCCACCAGCGCTTTCCTGGCTTCGGTTTTTATTTTAGCTACTTTCTCATTGAGAAGTTTCAGATCAATTCTGTTTTCAAATTCACTCATGCTATTTGTATGTCAACTTCTGATTCCATTTTTAACATTTTTCAACTCACTATCCTGTTGAGCTTTTCAGCCAGCAACACCAGCTCGTTGCCTTTTATCTGTTCCTTTTGCCTGACAGCGATCACCGCTGCCAGCGTAGCGTTGATCTCCTCAATAGGCACCTCACTTCGCACCGAAAGCATGTGATTAAAATACTCAGTTGGCTCAAAGGTTAAGTAATATTTTTCCTTTACCCGGTGAATGAAGTGCCGGATCATCTTTTCTGCCAGGTTTTTGTGATTGCCTTCCTGAAAGTACAGATTGCCCAGTGTTTTCACATAAGTCAAAGTGGCATTCTCAGGCGGTGTCATCACTGGAATGGCTCGTTGCCTCCTTCGTGTTTCGATAATCAGAAAGACCAGTAACGCTGCCAAAGCCAGGTAAAGCGCCCATTTCAGCGCTTCCTGCGAAAGGATATAGCGCAATGGGGTTTGCACTTCGGGTCGGCCAAGCTGGTAGAAGTAGCTGAGCTGGGTGCGCTGCTCAGGGAGGAGGTTCAATATACCAGCCGCAAACCGGTAGTTGTCCTGATAGAGCAGCCCAAAATTGGTGAAGATCAGCGGCGAACTGCATAAAATCAATTCGCCATCACCAACTGCTTTTTTGATTACCAGTGGCTGGTCGGTTTCATCGGTGACAATGATTTCCCATTTGTCGGCTTCTACTTCCTCAAAAACTGCCTGTATCATTTGCCGGGGGTACCTCGATGAAGAAGAGTTTATGCGGCTGATTAATTGAATTTGATCTTCTCCGAATATCTCCTCGTTAACGAAGCTGTAGTTGAACGCCACCTTCAGGCCCAATGAATCGAGCCATGCCTGGGGAAATTGATGGGCTGCCAAAAAAACGGAACTACCTGCGTGGAGCATCTCACTGATGCTTTCCTCGTCAGTTGGGCTTAGTTCCATTTCATGTGCCAAAACGAGAACATTTTCTTTGTCTGTGAAAAGCTGCGTGAAGTTATAGTAGCTGGTCTCAAGCTCAGGAAAAATGTCCGGCAGCCTTTCAATGAGCACAAAACCCCCGAATGGATTCTTGTCATCTTCATGAAAGGTGATAGTCCAATCGAGCGGTTTGGGTGCCGTGTATTGCACGATCACGTAACCGACGAAAAGGCCGATAAAAACCCAAAGAAAGATTTTGTCCTTTTTGTTCATGCCTTTTTCTTTTCCAGGTCAGCCACTGTTGCCTTGCACAGTTGAACGTCGGTTTCGTCCGGCTCAAACTCTCCATACCAGGTATACTCAAACACCTGCTTGAGCTGGATAAACTTTGATTTTTGGTCTCCGCTCAACTCACTGGCATAGTCGGCGCCAGTTTTCCAGGAGCGAATCTTCAGCAGGTTTTGATCGCTCAGATTCGTGAGGCCTTTCATATACAAATAGCGAATGGCCATTTTAAGGTCGCCCGCTTCCAATGCTTCATTGATGCGCTTGTTGTAGTCAACCTGCTGGCTGCCGCCATACACGGTAAAAGCCGAACTGCCAGCCTCATTCGATTTAGAAAAAACGGAGCCATACTGCATTTTAATAATCAAATAGGCTGCTCCCACGACCACAGCCGCAAGAAAAAGTAACCAGAGGATTTGGCCTATATTCTGTCCGTTGGGCCCACCAAACAGCCTGGCGATCAGGCTAAATATCCAAAGCCACAATTGATCCCACAGCGAAATGCCCTCCGGCCGAAGGCTGACGTAGTCAAAAGCTGGGTCGGCTTTGTAAGCTTCCATGGCTGCCCGGTCAAAGGCTCTCCCTCCCGCTAGCCACCTGGCTTCTGCGTACAAGGCACTACTGCATACAATGCAGCTGGATGTGACTGCAAACGCAGCCTTACTGAATATTTTCAAAGTCCTGAATTTTATTGATCAAGCCAGGGGCGCTGTTCCTTTCTGCCAAATTGAAATACTGAAAGCCAAGTGCGATCAGTGGAATGGAGTAGGAGAGGTAGCCCCCCACACCAAGGATCACCATGCTAATGGCCATGTACCAACTTGAGAAGATATTGGTGAAGGCAGCTGGGTCGGTGTTGATTTTGTCTACCACACCTACCAACTCAAACATGTATACAGCATAAAATGGCACGGAGAAAATCATCGATACCACATATGAAATCATCACAGAAATGAAAAGCAGCCCGAAGGTGCTCCACCACTTGTCTTTGATAAGGGTAAATGCTCTTCTGTAGGCTTCCACCGGGCTTACTTTCTCGAAATAGAGAATAGGAATAGCCAGCGACAGGACAACCCCGAAATAGAGCGCTGGAAGAAAGAAGAAGAAGACTGAAATGAAAAGAGTAATGCCCACAAGGATGGTCAGCAGAAAGGTGGAGCCAAACCTGCTCAAGGCATTGCGAAGCACGTCCATGGCGCTAAACTCCAACGCTTCTTTTTGGCTGTAGAGCTCCATGAAGGCATAGGTTGTAAGTGACAACATAATGCTGGCAAAAATGGACACCAGGAACATGACGAAGTAGTTCGTGAAAAGTGTGGGTAGGTCATCCAGTATAGCCGGATTCCCCGGGTTGGCAGACATGCCCATGAAAAAACCCATAAACTGTTTCATCACTATGCCCATGATGAGGGCAGTGGGGCCAGCAACGAAAAGCAACGTTGTAAAAAGCTTTTTGAAGTTTGCTCTTATGAATTCGATGGTGGCGTTCAGCTTCTGGCCGAAGTCACGCATTTTGTACAACTCAATTTTTGGCGTGGTCATGAGGGTTGGTTTTTAGAGGCAAATAGAAAAAGTAGAATAGAATGAGCAGCAGCGACAAGCTGATGATCAAAAGCTTCAGGTAAAGTGGCCATTCGGTATGCCGTGTTACAAACGACTCGATAAACCCGGCAACTACGAAGAAAGGAAACAGGCCAAGCACTACTTTAATGGCTTGCTTTGCCCCTCGCTGGAACGAGTACAGCCGGGGGTAGGTGCCGGGAAACAAGA
>TARA_R110002012_G_scaffold322037_1_pt1 | contig 25280 bp, 20 predicted proteins | sample TARA_R110002012 | Tara Oceans TARA_R110002012 (sample SAMEA4396515) | marine metagenome | biome: Westerlies Biome; feature: [DCM] deep chlorophyll maximum layer (ENVO:01000326); material: water (ENVO:00002006), including particulate matter (ENVO:01000060) such as... | depth 40 m | reverse complement strand
AATTCTACAATCAACTCCGCTGTGGAGGATACTGAAGTTTCAGAAACGATCAAGGAAGCGAAGTCCTGTGGATCCAAATGGTGATCAATCATTATTTTTGCACAATTGGCAGATTCAAGTAAAGGTTGCATTCCTTTCCCCAAGCGATCAGTAGAATTATAGTCTAGACAAAATATCAGATCTGCTTCATCAAAAAATGCAGTTACTTCATCAGGTTCCTCATCCATAGTGGAGATGGCTGAGAGGTCGAGAAAATCCAGAAAACTTGGTGCTTTGTCAGGATGGCATATTTTAGCTTGCTTCCCAAGCTTTTCTATAAAATACAATAGTCCGAGAGAAGAACCAATAGAGTCTCCATCCGCGGATTTGTGTGCAGTTATAAGAATATTTGAAGCCGATAGAATTTCAGCTTCTATTTGTTTGTAATTATTCATTAAAGGGATTATTAAGGAAAACTGAAGGTTGGGCAGTAGGAGAGCAAATGCTCATAGGTGTCTTCCAAAGCAAAAGAACAAAACTGAACGTATTAAAGTGTATGATTAATCTAATTTTCTTTCAAGTAGAAATGTTGGAGAACTTGTCTTTTTTCACCAATTACTTTTCAAAAGTGATTTTTTCTTCAACTTTAGTTAGATCCTCCTTTTGATCCATAGTATACAAAAATGAAATTAATTCACTGAGTTTTCTTGGCTCAAACATGAATTGGTAATATTTTCTTAAGCCGTTATGGTATAGGATTATGGTCTTAATAGCTCCGTCACAGCATAGAATTTGATTTTGTCCACTTTCTAGCTTTGTGATTTTTGATTGTATAATCAATTCATAAAGCTCATCATATAATTCATCTGGTAACTGACCTTTAAAATTTCCAGAGCGAGCAGAGTCAATTTCATTGAAATTTTCATCCTTAAAATAATTTCCTGAATATTTGATTGATTTATCCGAAGATATCTCCAAATGGATAACAGGACAAGATCCAAAGCAGGTTGAAGTATGGAAAATCAATTTTGAGAAGTTGAATAAACTATCCTGAATTTGTTGTTGATCAGGGAAACCCACAGGTTCGCTCAACCTGAAAAATTGTCCTGATGCTTCATTTTCAGCATTTTGGATGCTTTCATTAATTTGCTTAGCTGTTTCGGGATTCCCAAAGCAAAGTTGAGAAATCACTTGGAAGACGATTAGTAGAGAATATCTCATCATGGTTGAATTTACTTTATGACCATGACGCTGAGCTCAGAATAACGATACATTAGTTAACTGATTTTAACTCGCTAATTATTTTTAAATGAAGTCAAATAAAATCTAATTGAAATACTTAAATATAGGATTAGGAGAAGAGGTAATTATCCCTACATTCGCAAATAATCAGATGTATGTAATAGGTAGGAGTTTTTCTTGCTACCGTATGTGTCCAAGTATTCAATGTTCGTCATAAATATCATGGAGTTTTTCATGAAAATATTTTACATTAAAATGATTAAAAAATGAGATTAATGATGTTCAAACTTTACTCTGATTGGGTATATTTCCGCTTTATCTGGGATCATTGCTTAATTGAAAAATTACAGCATAAAGGGTGCCCCAGATAACTTCTTTAGTTATTTTTCAAGCCTAAATGCTTGCCTATGGCTCCACACAATTCCAATAGCCTCAACCATTCTTATTAGTTAAATGAATTGTCTACATATCAATGTGCCCCAACTGTGGTAGAAATTTTGCGCATGGGATATGAAGAGAAATTCAAGTTAAATAATGGTTTTAATGATGCATAATTTGCAGATAGATGTTTCTGCGTAGAGTTTTTAATTTGCCTACTACAAATACCAATGAAAGATACCGCCTTCAATAAAATATGGAAGCTTTCTCCTAATGTAAGCCAAACTGAATATTATCAAGAACTTGTCCAGCTCACTCAACAAATAATTAACGAATACAAAGATCAGGGGAGGATCGACATAAACCCTCTTGAATCTTCAAGAAAAAGAGAATTAAGCCTCCCTGTTGATTTACTTAATGATAAACTTACCAATGCTACTTGCATAGTTACCGGCGGTCTGGGATGCATCGGTTCTACTTTGGTTACAGAACTATTGCAATTTGATGTTCATGAAATCATTGTCATTGATAAAGTTGATCATAATGGTATTCCATTAGACGAAAGAATAACTTATTATAAATGTGACATTTTAGATGAGGAAGCATTGGCTCAAATTTTTAATAAGCATAATCCTCAAATAGTTTTTCACACTGCCGCTCAAAGAAATCCAGGACTTGCCGAACAGAAAATTTCGGAAACGATAGATACCAATGTTTTCGGCACTTTGAATATGGTAAGAACTGCTGAAAATACACCTAGCGTACGCCATTTTGTATTTTCATCTACGGGAAAGGCCAGCAGATATTTTACAGAGGAAATTTATGCTGCTACCAAGAAAATATGTGAATATCTCCTTGAGGTCACTTCTAAAGAAAGTAGTATAATCTATTCCATGGCTAGATTTACACATATAGTTGATAATAGCTTAATGGATAGAGAAATCCATGAAAGCGTATTAACTGATCCTTATGTAAAAATCCACAATCCAGGGAAATTTGTAACAGCACAGAATGCTAAAGAGGCTGCTTACTTGTTGCTGAATGCATTAATTTATTGTGATGAAAAAAAATGCAACTTCTTATTAGTTAGATATCTTGAATGGCCTGTGGAGAGCCTTGAACTGGCACTTTACTATATATCGACTTTCAAAAAATCTATTCCAATAATTTTTATAGGAAATCCACTCGGATATACTGAGAAGTTTTTTAGGGGTCAAATGGATTGGAGTAAGCCAGCAGATTTAAATTTACTGATTAACGTATATGAGAATCGCTTTCGTCGATTAAATGAAGAAGGGGATATCATCATTTCAAATATTTTGGAATGTTCAGGAACTGTACTTAACAGATGTTTAGATAATCTCCGTTCAGCCACTTCGGATCAAGAGGCAAGGTCAAGTTTAATTGCGGGATTAAAGGACATTGTGAAAGAAACTCTGGTGAGTGCTGACAAGCGTGATACAGTTAGTATTCTAAATTGGGGTTTAGATAAAAAGATCCTTGAAGTAGAACATGCAAAAGCAGAAGACTACGGTCCTATTATCCCGTTACTTTTCCAATCCCTAGAAGGCACGCCACATTTCAATCAAATTGAGCATTTATTGGAATTTTAGATCATGTGTATATCCATAAAATTTTAAGATATCATGTTGTGTATTACAAGCTCAGTTTTTCATCAGCTTTTAGACGAAGTGGAAATGGTTCCTGAGGAATCCTGTGGATTTTTATTCGGGAAAACTGAAAACGGGGATACCAAAATTTGTGAGATTATGCCTGTAAGTAATGTGTCTCCTGATAATAAAGAAGTAAGGTTTTTAATCGATGGAAAGGATTTTATGAGGGCAGAAAAACTAGCTGACGATAATAATTTGAATTTGACAGGTATTTATCATACTCATTTAATAAATTCCGCATATCCATCGGAAACAGATAGGGTATCTGCATTCCCCAATTTTTCATATTTAATAATAGCAATTCCAAACTTAAAATATTCAGATATGAAATTTTGGAAACTCAATAAAAGTAACCAGTTCGAAGAAGAAGCATTTAGAATTTTAAACTAATATTTTATGGCATCAGTATATATTCCTACCCCTTTGCGGAAGTTTACTAACAACACCGCAAAGGTTGAAATACAAGCGAAAAATGTCGACGAAGTTTTAATCAATTTGTCGTCCCAATTTCCAGAAATGAAAAAGCATCTATACACTTCTGACGGAAAGATTCCTTCTTTTATTAATATTTTCGTAGGCGAAGATGATATCCGGAATCTAGAAGAAGGCAAAACTGCCTTGACAGAAAAAAGTGTAGTGAGTATAGTGCCCGCTATTGCAGGTGGTATTGATTTTAGTAAGGAAGAGCTAGTTAGATACAATAGGCACATTATAATTCCTGAATTTGGAATTGAGGCTCAAAAGAAACTTAAAAACTCGAAAGTATTGGTAATTGGGTCAGGAGGCTTAGGTAGCCCAATGCTTCTTTACCTAGCTGCCGCTGGGATAGGAACGATAGGTATAGTTGACTTTGATATTATAGATGATAGCAATCTTCAACGTCAAGTCCTGTACGGTATAAAAGAAGTGGGTCAATCTAAGGTTGAATCGGCTAAGAAGAGATTAACAGAGCTAAATCCCTACATCACCATCAATACGTACAACGAAAGATTTACCTCTGAAAATGCGTTGGAAATTGTGAAAGATTATGACATCGTTGCAGATGGTACAGATAATTTTCAAACCAGATATTTAGTAAATGATGCTTGTGTTTTGTTAGACAAGCCAAACGTTTACGCTTCAATTTTTCAGTTCGAAGGACAAGTTTCCGTATTCAACTATTTAGAGGAATCAGGCGAAAGAGGCCCAAATTATAGAGACTTGTATGCATATCCGCCTCCTCCTGGTCTTGTTCCAAGTTGTGCTGAAGGTGGAGTACTGGGTGTATTGCCAGGGATAATTGGGAGTATTCAAGCGCTGGAAGTTATTAAAGTAGCTTCTGGAGTAGGAGATGTCTTGAGCGGACGTTTCTTTACATTCGATGCTTTGACATTTCAGACCAGAACCTTGAAATTCAAGAAGAATCCAGAGAATCCAATAAGTGGTCAAAATCCTAGTATTACGGAATTAATTGATTATGAAGAATTTTGTGGTCTTAAGACTGAAAAAGAGGTAAAAGAGATTTCAGTTGAAGATTTACATTTATGGATGTCTGAGGGAAGGGATTTTCAGTTAATTGACGTGAGGGAGCCTTATGAATACGATATTGTTAATATCGGAGCTGATTTACTCCCACTATCTAGTATACTTGATCAATCTGACAAAATTGCGAGTGATAAGAAAGTGGTGGTTCACTGCAAAATGGGAGGAAGGAGCAAAAAAGCTATAATGGAACTGGAAGAAAAATATGGGTTTAATAATCTATACAATCTGAAAGGTGGTGTGATCGAATACATAGCTACCTAGGATCCTGAAGCATCAACTTATTGAATTGGACATTCAAGCGGCCAACCTAAACAATAAAATGGCATTATTTGATTTGGCGTAAATCGTATTTTGTATACATTATTTTGCATTCTATTATTCTCCTTATTAATTTTAATTTTTAGATAGGATATGGCAGTAGAAATTTTAAATAGGCCTGTTGTTGTAAATTTATTAATTGAAAGAAGTCAAGATTTTTGTCCTTTGAATTTAATTTCAATCAAACTTTTGGTTAAAGATGATAAGTTCTTCAGTTAACTTTATAGATGATTTTGTAATTTGGTTGAAGTGTAAAAGTTTTGATGTTAAGAGTTTTAACATTAATTATAAACTTAAAAACTCAATAACTTTTTGGCATATGGAAATTAAAACCACCTAAAATGTAAACTATGGAAGTACAATGGCAGCATTAGGTTGGACTGCTTTAAATCTTTTAAAATCACTCTCCAATTCTTGTAAATCACTATAAATGAAAATCCTAATAACAGGAAACATGGGATATATAGGTCCCGGTTTAGTAAATAAATTACGTCAATCTTATCCTGATGCAGAGCTTATTGGATACGATACTGGCTATTTTGCAAAGTGCTTAACTAACGTTGATTATCTTCCGGAGATTAGGTTGCACAAACAGCTGTTTGGAGATGTAAGAAATTTTCAGGAAAGCATGTTTGAAGGAATTGATGCTGTAGTTTATTTAGCTGCGATTTCAAATGATCCTATGGGGAGCAAATACGAAGAAGTGACCATGGATGTTAATTACAGATCGGCAATAAAAATGGCCGAATCCGCGAAGAAACATGGGGTAAAATCATTTGTATTTCCTTCTAGCTGCAGTGTTTATGGCTTGGCAGGAGATTATCCCAAAGTAGAAGCTGACGAGTTGAATCCTTTAACTGCTTACGCTAAATCAAAAGCCGAAGCTGAGAACGGATTGAATGCTCTTGCGAGTGAAGACTTTGTAGTTACTTGTTTTAGGTTTGGAACAGCCTGTGGAAATTCTCAGCGTTTGAGACTAGATTTGGTTTTAAATGATTTTGTGGCAGGTTCAGTAATTTCTAAGGAAATATCCATTTTGGGAGACGGGACACCATGGCGTCCACTTATTCATATATTGGATATGGCTAGAGCGATTGATTTTGGAATCAGTAGAGATGTTAGTAATGGAGGTAATTTTTTAGTAGTTAATACAGGGTCTAGCGTATGGAATTATCAAATTATTGATTTAGCCCAAGCTGTAGCAGATGTGGTACCGGGTGTAAAGGTCTCTGTTAATCCAAATGCCCAACCAGATAAAAGGTCTTATAAGGTTGTATTTGATTTGTTTGAGAAAGTAGCCCCAAATCATCAACCCATTATAGACTTAAAAACAACAGTTAAAGATTTGTATGCAAATCTTACTGAAATGAATTTTAATGACCACAATTATAGAAAATCTCAGTTCATACGACTGGAGGTTTTAAATAGCCTGCAGAATAAAGGGTATTTGAACGAAAGTCTGATTTGGAATTCGCAAAACTAATTACATATGATTTTTACAGAAACGAAACTTAAAGGAGCATTTGTTCTAGAAATTAAGAAGCTTGAGGATGATAGAGGCTTTTTTGGAAGAGCATGGTGCGCTAATGAAATGGCTGATCACGGCTTAAAGTCCGATATAAAGCAAGTTAATATGTCGTTAAGCTTAAAAAAAGGTACTTTAAGAGGCATGCATTATCAAAACGATCCCTTTCAGGAAACTAAAGTTGTTAGGTGTACCAAAGGAGCAATTTTTGATATAATTATTGATCTTCGTAAAGATTCACCAACTTATAAACAATGGGTGGGAGTTGAGCTTACTGAGCATAATTATAAAATGCTCTATGTGCCAGAGGATTTTGCACACGGCTTTATCACCTTGGAAGACAATACTGAAGTGACTTACTTAGTCAGCCAATTTTACACTCCAGGCGCAGAAGCGGGAATTCGATGGGATGATCCTGCTTTTGGTATTGAATTACCTATTGACCCCGTCATCATCACAGATAAAGATAGAACTCACCCTAATTATTAAAATTATAATTCTATGGTAATTGTAGATACTGCCTTAAAAAAGAGAGAATCTGAGAATAATCCAGTTAAAGTGGCAATGATTGGTGCAGGTTTTATGGCTCGTGGTATTGCGAACCAAATAATTAATTCAGTTCCAGGGATGGACCTTGTTGCAATCTTTAATAGAAATGTTGAACGCGCTGGGGAAGTATATCTAGAAACAGGGATTGAGGATTCAGTATATACCTCAAGCACCAGTGAACTGGAGGAAAACATAAGAAATAAAAGATGCAGTATTACGGATAATGCAGATATTATCTGCGAAGCAGATGGTATCGATGCAATCATTGAGGTTACCGGAGCGATAGAATTCTCAGCAAGAATTATTCTGAAGGCATTTGAATATAAAAAACATGTAATTCTCATGAATGCTGAGATCGATGGTACGATAGGTCCTATATTAAAAGTGTATGCAGATAAAGCTGGTGTAATTGTTACCAATGTTGACGGTGATCAACCAGGCGTAGAAATGAATCTTTACCGATTTGTTAAATCCATCGGAGTTAAACCTGTTTTGTGTGGGAATATTAAAGGATTGCATGACCCATATAGAAATCCGACTACTCAGGAGGGTTTTGCAAAGCAATGGAAACAAAACCCAAGAATGGTAACTTCTTTTGCTGATGGTACCAAGATTTCTTTTGAACAGGCAATCGTTGCGAATGGAACTGGGATGAAGGTAGCTAAAAGAGGGATGTTTGGTCCTACTGTAGCTAGTGGCACTCCACTTAAGGACATTTTCCAGAATTTATATCCTTTAGAAGCATTATTAGAAGGAGAAGGAATAGTTGATTATGTAGTGGCTGCCGAACCTGGCCCTGGAGTTTTTGTTCTTGGAACTCATGATGATCCTAAACAGCAGCATTACCTAAACCTCTATAAGCTAGGTACCGGTCCTCTTTATTTATTTTATACTCCTTACCACCTTTGTCATTTTGAAGTTCCTTTGACTGTGGCTCGAGCCGTGATTTTCAACGATGCTGCGCTCGCACCGTTAGGAAAACCCATGGTAGACGTAGTGGCAACTGCTAAAATCGATCTTAAAGCGGGTGAGAAAATTGATGATCTTGGAGGCTACATGACTTATGGATTATGTGAGAATTATGAGACATCTCTAGAAGAAAACTTGTTGCCAATTGGTCTTGCGGAGGGATGTATACTTAAACATGATGTTGCTAAGGATACAGTCTTAACTTACTCAGATGTAATTCTCCCTTCAGATAGACTTTGTGATAAATTAAGAGCTGAGCAGGTTGCTTATTTTAATTGATGTGACAATCTCTTAAGGAGTTTTTGCATAAATTAAACCAGCGCATTTAGAAAATATAAAGGGCTCTATTGAAACATTTCAATAGAGCCTTTTATATTTTTTATCTATCAGATAGGTAGAAGTAATCAAACAGTATAGAGCAGAACTTTAAGGAAGTTCAGTCCTCGTCCATTTCTAATTTTTTGAGATCAATATTTGTATTTTGAAGATTTTTCAAAGATTTCATTCTCTTAGCTCAGCTCGTTTCTCTTCGATTTCATTAGCCAAGATCGAATTAATGTCTATTTTTGCATCAAGAAGTAGGTGAACAATGGTTTTGTATTCGCGAGCATTGGAATCTGTTATTGTTCCTATTTCTTCTGATTTTTCGAATAAGGAGATTTCGCGATCACTTACCCCATCGGAAGCTTCACGGACTAAAATTAAATTCTTGATTTCCCGACTTAGATCAATCCAGTTGACATAATCTGCATTCATGGTGACAGCTCGTAAGTTTTTAGTTTTAGTATAAAAGTTAATTGCTCCAGCTTGTCCGTAATTATCGCATATGACTAAAGTATACTCATCTGAAGGTGCTTTGGAATACGCATGATCAACTTTATTTGCTAGTTCTTTCCAGCCCAACATATCCGCAAAATCTTGAGGTATGGCATGGATCTCTCCGTCTTCCCAGCGGGTTAAGTTCAAACTGGAATGCCTTTTATAGATTTGATTGAGTTTTTTGGGCTCCTCTATTGGGAAAATTAATGGAGCCATCAAAGCAAACATTCCAATGGGTAAAATTAGAGCTAGTGGTTTGAGGTATATTTTCCACCCATTTCCTAAAAGCTGCGATAAATAAATAGATCCAAATGCCAAATAAATAGGATACAGCCCAATGGCATAATATGCTTTTGCTTGTAATAGAGTAAAAACTGCCAGAGTTGCAATGAGGGTGAAAAAAAGGAATTTAAATTTTATAAAAGGGCGATAGGTGAAAAATGAAATTAGTGAAGCAATCAAGATAAAGATGGAACCTATAAAAAAGAGTGGTTGATCACTCAGGAAATCCATGCGGTTGACATTTACCAATTGATATTTGCTTAGCATTCGCATATGCCAGATAACCGGAAAGCCATTTGTCCATTGCCAGAATATATTGGGCACTGTAATAAAAGTTGCTAATGCCAATCCCCCATATAGATGTGGGTTTTTAAAAATTTTTCTTTCTGAGGTGAGTAGAAATCCTATAAACAATCCAATTGCTAAGAAAACTACATTGTATTTGTTTAGAAAGCCAAATCCAAAGCCAAGTCCCATCAAATATAACCAGAAACTTCTTTTCTTATTTACATAGTTCACTAAAGTGTAAAATATAAATGTCCAAGCCAGGATGTCAAAAGAATTAGGTTGAAATAGCAGATTCAGGCGTGCTAATGCCGAGAATATTAAACCAATTGCAGCCAAAGAAAGTGCAAACAGATTTCCTCCCAATTCCTCTATTGTTTTCCAGACCAACACTAATGTCATAACTCCAAAAAGTGCAGGGAAAAACTTAACCCAAAATTCATTATTACCCAAAAGGTAAATGATATAGGAAAACCAGGATGTCACTGGGGGAACAGAAATATATCCCCAAGCCAAATGATGCGCCTGATCTAGATGAAGATATTCATCTCTATGGAGATCATATTCCGAATCTATTAACAGGTACTGAAGAGAAAATTTCAGCAATATAAATCCCAATAGATAAAAAGATTTTTTGGTCATATATTTAGTGTTGTGTTTTATCGCACCTGTTGAAGGAGATATTGAAATAATCCTAGATAAGTGAGTTATTAAATCATAAGAAATGATTACAGCAAAAAACTATATTCTACTTGAATATAAATTTTCAGGATGAGCCATGTCAAATTATTGTGCAATACGTTATATAGGATTTAAACTACAATTATATTAATACATGACATAAGAAGATGCAGTATAATGAATGCATCTAAATTAGTCCAAAAATAAAAAGTCTAAAATTTCTTTATGAATTTGTTCTTATTAGGCTTTAATTCTCTATTATTTGCACTACAGTTAAAGAATATTACGCAAAAAGATGATTTCTAAAAATTTAGAGATATCCATGATGATTCCCACGAATCCGCTTGTTGGATAGATGTATTTAAATGAAATTCAGCGGTTTACAGATTATTGAATTTGTTCCAAGGATTCCTTGCATCATAACTAAATGAAATATTGTATGGTTTCAGGAATAATTTTCTGAATTCTTCGTTTTATATGGTTTAGTTTTTGAGCAAAATTCTGACTTCGTAATCGCCCAATTAGCCCGTTTGTTGTTAAGGGATTATTATGAGTATATATAACCCTTTGGACTGTCATTATAAAAAGAGATATTTGTATGGAATTTGGAAAATTGCATGCAATCGAAAGAGAAAGGCGTAATCCCGAATTTTATAAGAATTCAAAATATTATTTGGATTATTCGAATAATGTGTTTGTAGTAAGTTTGTTTTTTGTGATTATTTAAAAATATTTGGACAAAATGTCTGAAACATTACTAAGTAAAAATTGAGTGTTTAAAGGTTTATTAAAATTTAAATTATTATAATAAAATGATTAGTAATCGCAATTTCGCGGGAAATCAGCTTTTGTTTTTTCTGTTTGTGACAGTTATTTTCTCCTCATGCTCAAATAGAAATCTTCTCTATATGAGCGATTTAGAGGAAGATGAAAAATTTCAAACCGAGATTGGACAAGATCGGCAAATAAAAATTCAGACAGGTGATTTAATGAAGATCAGTTTAAGCAGCCTGCAGCCAGAAATGGATGAAATGTTTAATGATCCATCAACCGATCTCGACTACAATAAGAGTATTATAAACAGTATCAATGTACAAGGATTTCTAGTAGATGAGAACGGGGAAGTGAATATCCCAGTGGTAGGAAGGGTGAAGCTAGCAGGTCTTACTATCGCTGAGGCAACAGCCTTGGTTGCTAAAGGCATAGAGGAGTACATTGTGGACCCAGTTGTCTCCATAAAATATGCAAATTTTAAAATTACAGTCATAGGGGAAGTCAAAAACCCATCAACTTTTTATGTGCCTTCTGAAAAACTAAATGTTTTTGAAGCATTGGGTTTAGCTGGCGATATGACTGAATATGGACTTCGTGAGGAAGTCCGATTGATAAGAGAAACTGATGGGGTAAGGTCAGTAATCACTCTAGATCTTAACGATAAAGGAATACTTGCGTCTCCCTATTATAATCTTAAGCAAAATGATATAATCTATGTTCAACCTGACAAGATGAAATCAGTAAAGGTAAGCACTAATGAAAGAAGCATGGTTTTTTTAGCCTTAGCGGTTTCTATATTGGTGCCAATTTTGTATAGTTGGGATGCAATAGTTAATTAAAAATTGATTTCCGATGTATTTTCTGTTAAAATATTATGAGAAAAAATAAAGAAATTAAGTCACACGAGGAGCCTATTAATCTTAAACTTGTTCTCAGAGCCATTTTAAAAAATTGGTATCTGTTCCCAATTTTTATTTTAATTAGTTGTGGGTTGGCTTATGTTTACCTTCAAACACTTACTCCTGCGTATTTGATTTCAAGTACCATAATTATTAAAGAGGGGGAAAGAAATAGTAACGTGACAGAAAACGCAATTATAAGTGATCTGGAGAATATGAAATCTACTGTGACAGTAGAAAATGAACTGGAGAAACTTAAATCCAAATCATTGCTTACGGATGCAATAATTAAGAATAAAGGTTTTATAAATTACTACGTAGAAGATGGCTTCTTTAAAAAGAAAATAGATTTTTTTGATTCCCCAATTGACATTAAAGTTCATTCTTTCAGCAAAACATTTTTGTCTCCCTCAGAGTCATTTGAAATTCAACCTGTATCTGAAACTAATTTTGTTTTAATACTTGATGAAGATAGAAAAAAAGAATTTCAGTATGAGCAAGTGATCAAAATGTCTTTCGGTGAAATTTCTATTCAAAATAATCCTGAAAGAAATGAATTTGCTCCAGAGATAGGTAATGTATTTGTGGAATTGGTAAATCCACAGGTTGCTGCGGATAATTACTCCAAAGTTTTTGAGTTCGAGAACCCTTCCATCAAATCAAGTACACTATATATCAGAATGCGGGATTCGTCTCCTCAGATGGGTAAACAAATTCTTACTTCAGTGATAGAAGGATATAATCAGAGAATTATTAACCAGAAAAATGAAACTGCACTTAAGACCATTGATTTTATAAATGATAGATTAGGTACAGTTAAAGAAGATTTGGAAGGGTTTGAAAGGTCTAGCGAAAACTTTAAGACTCAAAATAATATTACTGATATCAGCATGAATTCAAAAATTTACCTTGAGAGCACTGCTGAAACTAGAAAGCAGGTAGCCGAGGTAAGTGGGAAGATAGATATTCTTGAATCGATTGAGTTTAACATGGGTAATCAGACTGGTCAATATGATCTTATACCTGGTGGCTTAACCGACTTAGATCCTTCGCTTTCGGGATTACTTAATCAATATAATAACCTTCAACGCGAGAAGCAGAGAAGCAGCAGAGTATTGCAGCCTAATAACCCGAAGCTTTTAAGCTTAAATGATCAAATAGCTACTTTGAAATCGAACATTTCAGCTAACATTTCAAGCATAAAGTCAAATCTCCTTATCAATAAACGAAATCTAGAAGCGGCTTTAAATGAAAGCAGCTACAGAGCTCAAAGCATACCTGGAATTGAACGGGAGTTGGTTGAGATAGATAGAAACACGGATCTTAAACAGGAGCAATATCAATATTTGCTTAGAAAGCGAGATGAAGCGGTTTTGGCACTCGAAGTCACTGGTGTAAATAATGCACAAATTGTGGATCCACCCATCGCCAGTATCAAGCCAGTTTCTCCAAAGAAGTTGATTATTATGGGTGGGGCTTTTGGATTAGGTTTATTCTTACCTCTTGGCTTTATTTTTGGTAAATATTTATTGACATCAAAAGTGACTTCTAAGAGTATTGTTGAAAAAAATCTAAATGCTCAGATATTAGGTGAAATTGCTAAAAATGATCAGAAGGGAATAATTGCAATAACTCAGAAAAGTATATCTCCTACGGCGGAACAACTTAGAATGATTAGAAGCAATTTGAAATTCCAATCAGGGGATGATAACCAAGTTATTATGGTGTCTTCCTCTATGTCAGGAGAAGGAAAAACATTCTTCAGCCTTAATTTAGCTACCACACTTAGCCTTGTAGATAAAAAAGTAATTGTGGTCGATTTAGACCTTAGAAGACCAAGTATTTTTAAGGCGTTGGAGCTTAAATCTAAATATTCCTTATATGAATATCTCAGTCAAGATATTAAGGATTATAAAGAAATAATAACAACCTCGGGAGTCAATATAAATATGGATATTATAGGATTAAATAAGTCCATTGAAAATGCCTCCGAAATAATTAATTCTGAAAAAATAGCTAAACTAATTGATAATTTAAAGAAATCATATGATCACATTATCATAGATACTTCACCAATCGGTTTAGTTGCAGATGCGTACTCACTAAGTAAAATTGCAGATTTAATCGTGTTTGTGGTTAGGATGAATTATACTAATGTAGATAATCTGGAAGCATTAGGAGAAATAATTGATAAAGGTATATTCAAGCAGAATTTTGTAGTAATAAATGATTCTAATAAACACTACGGAAGTAAATTTGGTTACGGTTATTACTCTGGAAAAGATAAAGAAATAGTTTCAGTCTAAACAAAAGTTATACAGCAGTAATTAATTATTAATGTTTAGAAATATTTTGAGTTTTTTCTATAATATTCCGAGTGTTGGTGAGTCTTTTAATAAGGTTTCAGCTGCGTTCAGGGGAGGGGATAGATCTTCTTTAGTAATAAAAAATATTATTAATTCTATTGGGATCAAAGGAGTTGGAATTGTTATTTCGCTTATGTTGATCCCTCTTTCAATAAATTATATTGGAGCTGTCAATTATGGAATTTGGTTAACAATAAGTTCTGTAGTAGGCTGGATGAGCCAATTTGACCTTGGATTAGGAAATGGCTTACGAAATAGGATTACAGCTGACTATGCCAAAAAGGAATACGATGACGGCAAAATATATGTAAGTACGACTTATGCAGTAATGTCTTTAATTGCTGCAGTTTTTTTCTTTCTATTTTTAATTGTCCACGTTTTTGTTGATTGGACTAGTGTTTTTAATACGCCGCCAGAAATGGCGCATTATGTAAATCAAATTGTTCTTATTGTTCTGATTTGCTTTTGTGGACAATTTGTCCTTCAAATTATTATAATTGTTTTAACAGCTGTCCACCTATCTTATAAGGCTAATCTCATTCAGACAATGGCATTAGTCATATCATTAATTGGGGTACTAGGATTAACGTATTTTACTGAGCCTAATCTTATATATTTGGTTTTAGTACTAGCTTTTTCTATTGTTCTCTCCATGTTTATTTATACATTTTATTATTACTTCCGTGAGTTAAGTGTATTTAAACCTGATTTTAGAAAAATTGACTTTAAAAAGTCTAAGGACCTTTTTGGTGTGGGATGGCTATTTTTTATTATTCAGCTTGGTAATTTGGTTTTATATCAAACAAGTAATCTAATCATTGCAAATATTTTAAATCTTGAGGATGTTTCTGTTTATAATGTTGTGTATAAGTACTTCACTGCATTGTTCATGATCATTTCGGTTATTTTGAATCCGTATTGGAGTGCATTTGCAGATGCGTATGAATTGAAGGATTATGTTTGGATGAAAAAGAGTTTAAGTAAATTAAGGAGAATGTTTTATTTATTTTTCGTACTAAATGCTCTTTGTGTTGTAATTTCGCCTTTTGTATTTAGAATTTGGCTTGGGGATTCTTTGACGATACCATTTACTGTTACCTGGTCTTTGGGAGTTTATTTTATTGCTTTCTTTTGGTATAATATTCATGCAACATTTATTTTTGGTGTAGGGAAATTATATGTCCAAGTTGTATCTGTAGTATTGTCAGCGTTAGTTAATATACCGCTCTCTATCTACTTAGGAGGTATATTTGGACTGCCTGGAATTATTTACTCTAATATTATCGTGTTTACTTTCCTTGGGCTAATTACTTACCTCCAAGTTCAGAAGATAGTTGATAAAAAGGCTTTTGGGTTTTGGGACAAATAAAAATTCGTTATAGAAGTTATAATTCGAAATAAGTATAGATGATGAAAATTGCTGTATTACTTACATGTTTTAACAGAAAGGAAAAAACTTTAAAATGTTTGGAAAATTTATTCTCCCAAAACAACATTGATAAATATGGAATTCATGTGTTTTTGACAGACGATAATTCCAAGGATGGCACAGCAAACGCAGTAAAGGAAAAGTTTCCGGAAGTTAATATTTTAATAGGAAATGGCTCTTTGTTTTGGGCAGGAGGAATGAGAAATTCCTGGAGAGCGGCAATTAATTCTGATATTGAATTCGATTATTATTTGCTTTTGAATGACGACACTGTAATTTTTGAAGACACGTTGGAAAAGTTGGTGAAAAGTAATCAGTCAATGAAGCTCAAAAATAATAAGTCAAATGTGACGATTGGAACAACCACTGATTTTATAAGCGGAAAATTCACCTATGGTGGATTCAAACTTTATTCTCCAGAAAAACTAAAGCATACTCTAGTAAATAGTCAGACTCAGGAATTGGCGTGCGACTTTGGATGTGCTAATATCATGCTTGTTCCAAAGGAAGTATCAGATACTATTGGAGCTTTAGCTGATCGATTTGTTCATGGTATTGCTGATTTTGACTATACATTACGTGCGAAGAAAGCTAATTTCGATGTGTGGGTTGCACCAGGAGTTTTAGGACACTGTACTTATGACCAAGTTAGGACTTGGAAATCTATGGATTCTAAGCTTTCTGATAGGATTGAATTCTTGTATAGCCCTAAAGGACTCGAATATAAAGAATACATGTATTTTCTGAAAACGCACTTTCCTAAGGAGGTACCGGCAATGTTTGTTAAATTTTGGGTTAAGACCTTATTTCCTTTGGTCTACGATAAATTTAAAGTAGAGAGAAAAGAGGTTCAAATAGAACAGCAATCTTGAATGTCTGTACTACGAGTCGAGCTGAAAAAATTATCCTGAGAATCGGTTAATACTTAATTCAGTTATACAGCTAATCTTAACTAGACAGCGTTGTATGGAAATTTGTAAATAGATAATGAACTCCGTTCTTTGATGAGTAGAAAAAATTCCTCAAATTGAGAATAAGAATTTCTGGAAGCATTCAGCTGTTATTCGAACGGCTCATTGATTTTGAAACTCGTCAAAGCGTTTTAATTTAACTCTATAGAAATTATTAATTCAATCGTGCTAAAAACAGAGGGATTTTTTAAGCAAGAAGCAGTTTCAGGAACTAATTTTCACTCAAAATAATTTTAAGAGTTGCGATAATTAATATTCGTCATTTATTTCAAAAATTAAATTTTTGTCTCGACATATTTTATTTAAATTCGCTTCATTGCATTTTTGTATACAGTTAATTGTATTATATTTTCTATGCGCATAACCTTTTAATAATTATAACAATGAAAGCAGTAATTTTAGCGGGCGGCTTCGGTACCCGAATTAGTGAAGAAAGTGGTGTAAGACCTAAACCCATGGTAGAAATCGGTGGGAAACCCATACTTTGGCACATCATGAAGATATATTCCGCTCACGGGATTAATGATTTTGTGATTTGCTGTGGATATAAAGGTCATATGATCAAAGAATATTTTTCCAATTATTTTCTTCACAGGTCAGATGTGACTTTTGATCTTGTAAATAACTCTATGGAAGTTCATCGCAGGAACTCCGAACCATGGAAGGTTACTTTAATTGATACAGGTGAAAACGTAATGACCGGTGGAAGGATCAAGAGAGTTGCGGAGCATATTAAAGACGAAGCTTTTTGTCTTACCTACGGTGATGGAGTTAGTGATTTAGATATTACTGAATCGATTGCTTTTCATAAATCCCAAAAGTCTATTGTGACACTTGCGGCTGTACTACAACCAGGGAGGTTTGGTGCTTTTATATTGGATCAAGAAGACACCAAAGTTCAAAGTTTCAGAGAAAAGCCTACCGGTGATGTGATGAATAATGCTTGGATTAATGGAGGCTTTTTTATTGTTGAGCCAGAAGCACTAAATTATATCGTAGATGACAACACGATCTGGGAGAGAGAACCATTAGAGGAACTAGCTAAAAATGATCAATTATCAGCTTTTAAGCACACAGGTTTTTGGCAGCCTATGGATACTCTTCGAGATAAGCATATGCTTGAAGAGCTTTGGGATCAAGGAAAAGCGCCGTGGAAAATTTGGTAAAAATTGAATGCTATAAATTTTATTTAATCAACCTATGTTAGAAGTTTTTTCAGGTAAAAAAGTCCTCATTACTGGGCACACAGGCTTTAAAGGTTCATGGTTATCTTTATGGTTAAAGCAAAAGGGGGCAATTCTTTATGGTATATCTTTAGATATTCCTACCCAGCCTTCTTTGTATGAAGCATTGGAACTTCAAAATCAAATGGAACATATCTTTTTGGATATAAGAGATCTTGATAGACTTAAGTCAGAGGTTAAAAGGATATCTCCAGATTTTATTTTTCATATGGCAGCTCAACCTATTGTCTCTTTATCATATTCTGATCCATTAGGTACATTTACTACCAATGCGATAGGAACCGCTAATGTGCTTGAAGCAATTAGGGAGTTGGAGAATAAATGTGTGTCAATCTTTATTACTTCAGACAAATGTTATGAAAACGTTGAGTGGGTTTGGGGATATAAGGAAACAGACATGCTTGGTGGTAAGGATATTTATAGCGCATCAAAAGCTGCTGCTGAAATTGTCATTCACTCTTACTATCATTCTTTCATAAAGAAAATGCCTAATATAAAAATGGCATCTGTGAGAGCAGGCAATGTGATAGGAGGGGGAGATTGGGCTGCAGACCGAATAGTTCCAGATTGCATGAGGTCATGGAGCCAAAATGAAAAGGTAAATATAAGAAATCCTGGTGCTACCCGGCCTTGGCAGCACGTGTTGGAACCATTGAGTGGTTATCTTAATATTGCGGCTGAGCTGTGGAATGAGGGAGACTTTAATGGTGAGAGTTATAACTTTGGCCCGCCTTCTGAAAATAGTATTACAGTAATGGAACTGCTTGAAAAATTAGGTAAAAGCTGGAACTTACATAGAGCAGAAGATATTTATACTCAGACAGGTGAACTGAAGTTCTCCGAGGCTGGATTGTTAAAACTTAATTGCGATAAAGCCTTATTTGATTTTAAATGGCAACCTACTCTTAATATTTCTGAATTGATTCAATTTACTGGAGATTGGTATTATATGTTTTACAATGATCCAAAGAATGTAGTTTCATTTACAAAGCAACAAATTTCCGATTACGAGAAAAAAGCTGCAGATAAGAAAATCAGTTGGGCAATTAAATAGAACTAAAAAAGTAAAGTAGCTAGCTAATTATCATTCTTAAAACTTTTTCTACTCTTGTAATAATTTATTTTAGCCGTCAATTTGATTTATAAGACCGGTAAAATTCCTTAGTGGAGAATTCTTTTAAAACTTTGTCAATTCTTAAAAAGGAAGGTCTGGTAAATTTTACCAGACCTTCCTTTTTATTGTAATGATTTAAGTTTTTGAAAGATAAAACACAATCAGATTTTGAATCTTAATATACTTTAATGATGCAGATTCAGTTATTTTAGGATTACGAAAGCGATAAATATTTAAGGGCCTACTTTGATCTATTTTTTAATTTCCTCAGAAAGATCTTGGAAAACACTTTTTAAAGAACTTCCGAAAATATCCATATTGTATTTATTTTTATGAAGTTGAAAAGCTTTTTTGCCCATTTCTTCACACTTTTCCGGGCTTTCAATTAGTTGTTTGATTCTAGAAACCCAGCCTTGTACATCTCCCTCTGCTACCCAGTATCCCATACCTTCCTTTTCAATATCAATATCGATAAAAGAATTTTCTGTCATTATAACAGGTTTTCCAATTGCCATTGAATCTAATAGTACTGTCAGGCCCAAAGTTGATTTTTGCCTAATCTTATAACAAATCAATACGGCAATAGAATTCTTATATAAGTCAATTATCTCTTTAGAGCTATTAACTGTGGTATGGATCTCCACATTTTTAGGGATATCTTTTGTCTTAGGCTTATAGTTTTCCTTAGCGTAGATTTTCAATTTACAATCCAGATGTCTAAAAGCCTCGATTAAGGTGTCGAAATCACGATCCGTTTGTCCTGAACTAATAAAATATTTCTCACCCTCAACATGATTTGAAGGGTTTGTAGTAGCATAAAATGAAGTCTCGGCCCCCCAATTTAAGTGTACAAATCTCTTTTCATATTCTTCAGGAGTTAGCGAAAATGCATTAATATTATCTAATTGAATGCTTTGACTGATAAAAAGCATGCGATCAAATCCCTTCATCAATCTCTTGCCCATTTTTTTTACAAGCTTATTGTTTGAATTGCTACCCAAGAGAGGATAGTGGATCATTGCAACGATAGGAGTATTGATTATTCCAAGAAACTTTAGAATTAATAAAAATTTTGTTGTGGCAGCAGCAAATGGTGCATAAATTATATCAATATCATTTTTTACCAGCAATGCCCTGATCTGTTGATCAAAATGTTCAATACGCATCCTGTCTCCTATTTTATCCAAAAAGCTATACTTCTGATGCGGTAAAATAATTAGTTCAAATCCTTCTTCTTTGTCTAACTCTACTTTTCCCCATAATTGCTGACTAGCAACTAATCCTTCTTTCCATTTAGTATAATAACTATCTAATGGATAGTCATTTACCATTAAAATTTTCATAATCTCTTAGTTTTCAATAAGATTTTGATAGGTTCATTAAAAAAAACAAATTTAACTAATGCGAAATTAGTTAATGTGATTTTGGGTATAAAAATTAATCGCATTCTGCTGAATTCCAATATTTTCCTATCAGATTTCAATTTAACAAAATTCGAACTGCTCACCTGAATCAATTTTGACTGTTAGGTATATGAATAGTAAATATACCTTTAAAAATGTTTGAATTTTAATTATTGCACACTCAATATTTCATTTTCTTTATCTTCTTCATCGATATCGTCAATTTCTGAAAATCTAGGTAAAAATAGGTACATCAAAGTGATTGGAAGTATGAAAATTGGAGAACCAAAATTCATTATCAATACCATTACAACTATGTAAATTGAATATTCTACCCTAAAATAGTGGATATAAATAAATTTTCCAATACGAAAAAGTGAAAAAATAAATCCAATTAGGCCAAATTTTACGATGAAGTCTATAATTCCGTTCGAAATTCCAAAATTACTAATTTCTACGCCGTATTTTTGGCTCTTCAACTTGACATATGCATTACTAACGCCAAATATTAACTGGGAACCAAAGTTTCGATATAAAAAAATTACACTAGAAAATCTATTTAACTTTACTTCGCCTCCATATTCGGAATAAAACTCAAGTTGATTATTAATATCTTCATAATCATCAAGCATTTTGACGTCGCCCTCATAGGTATCTCCAATTTTATCACCAAGGAAAGGTAGAGAAGTAAATAATACTACACCCAGTACCATAGCAACAATAATTTTAATATCAAAAACTCCTCCATGATAACGATAATATAGTATCATTAAGATAGCAACCGCTAGGTATGCGGTGGTTGATAATGTTGTGACAATTGAGATTAGAATTATTATTGCATTTCTATCAAATTTAAAATTGTTATTCATAAAGTGAAATAACAATGCTGTGATAAGGAAACATCCGTAAGCTCCTGGTTCCCAAACAAAACCGCAGTTTCTTATCGTGTGGACTTTGTCGTAAGTGAATATAAAGAAGTTCGAATAAGTGCTACTAACATCAAATGGTAGTGTGCTATTATAGAAAATTTTTCCCATCGTGAAAAGTATTTCTCCTCCTCCGGCTAATTGAAAAACATAAAATACCAATGAGATTTTTGCTAGTATAATAACTACTTCCGAGATAAGACTAGTGGCATTTTCTCTAACTACAACACAAAAGGAGAATGTTAGAAATATATATTTCAATAAAAAAAAGACATCACTTAATAAATAGGAGGCGCCTAGTTTATTAAAAAGGACATCTCTTAAGATAATATATCCAACATAAATAGTAGCGAAAACAACAAATACGTAAAGATCACTTAAATATATTCTTTTTTTATACATCCCATAACCTAGGCATATAAATGAATACAGAAACCAAAACATATCATACGCATACAAAAATGTTGTTTTGGCTGAAATAATTAAAAAAAATAGTGTTAAAAAATAATCCGGTTTACTTTTTTCCATTATTAAATTTTCGTTGATTTTAGTTTAATTATCAAACAGGATGTTCATTTCAAAGAAAATTAAATCAACCGCTGAAATTAACAAAATCCATTAAGCGTAGTATGCCTAATGGATTTTATTATTTTCTGTTAATTATATATATCCAAATATATCAAGGTGCTAATTCTTTTTGAAATACTCTAACATAGTCAACGAACATTTGCTGAGGGAATACAGTGTTACCGTCAGGATTTCCAGGAAAATTTCCGCCGACTGCTAGTTTCATATTCAGGTGAAATAATTTGTTGAAAGTTCCATTCATTCCAGCATCTGTTTTCTGTTCGAAGTAGACTTTATCGTTAAGAAGCCATTGAATTCTGGTTGGCTCCCAGATTACTGAGAAGACATGAAACTTGTCGTTTAAAATACCATCTTTTAGTGTGGCAATTTCCGTGGCAGATTCTACTTTAGTAGGTGTCCCCCAAATTAATTTTCCAACGATTGAATTATCACCACCTTTTCCATCACCGCCTTTCATTTCTGAAACACTAATGTGTCCAGGAATAGGCCACTTCGCCTCATTAATATTATCACCCAATAAATAAAAAGATGGCCAAATTCCCTGACCTTTAGGTAGTTTAGCCCTGATATCTACCCTTCCATATGTGAAAGAAAATTTATCTAAGGTGTTAATGTTTCCTGAAGTGTATTGGCTTTGTCCTTTATTTTCTTTTTTTGCTGTAATTATCATGTTACCCTCCCTTAGTTCAATATTTTCCGTGGTGTAGAATTCTAGCTCTTCACTTACTCCCCAGCCACATTCATCGGGACATCCATCGCCTTCTATGTAGTTCCAGTTTTCACTTAATGTTGTAGAATTGAATTCATCTGAAAATATGGTGGTGTATCCGTCATAAGATAAGGGGCTAGTACAAGGATCGCATTCCACAGCTATCTCTGCATTTTCTATACACGAACTAACCGAAGCAACAATGATAGGGTACAGTAATATCTTGAAAATCCTCATTAATTTTTTGTCGTTTGAAATATTCTGGTTAATCATTTTGCTTTTCATGGTTTGTAGAATTAATGGTTATTTGGGCTTGTAGTCTATGTTTTTTGAACAGATTGAATTTAGAATTAGGTTAATTAATATTGAATAATTTGTTAATGGAAATACTCAAATTTAAATTTAGGTTCAGGTTTCAACGTTCTTTTATCTTAATTAATGAATTATCTTCTGAATTGGTCTAATTAATTAGGTTAGTTTATGATGTACTTGTGAACTTAAACTTTGAAAGAAAGACTGGGCGTTTCAAATATTTTTCAAAGTTAATAAATTTACGCAGATGCAAATCTAATTGGATTTTCAAATGTTTAATTAAAATTGTTAATATTTTTCTTGAGAGGAACAATTTAGTTTTTTGTTTAATACTAGTATGTTGGTTATCAGTATGTTGACTATTGTTTTCCCGGCTATTAATGCGGTGTTTTTTTTTACTCAATCGTTCTACATTTTTAATGGGTGATGCTTTAAAGTGGAAAAATCGTTTTTCAATTTTTATTCCAATATATTTTAAAGTTGAAGATCAGTTTGTTAGAGTAGTTTAAATAGGAAATATTGGGGAATTATTTTCTCATTTTGATTATACTTATATAGTTTTAAAATTTTAATTGAATAATAGATATATGTAGGATTGTTTGATTAAATAAAAAAGGCTCCCTATTGACTAGGGAGCCTTTTTTAGACTTTGCTTAAATAAGCTATTATTCACTAATAATGTATTTTGCTTATTTGTTAAACAACTTTAATTTAACTTAAATAGCATTTTCAATTATATAAGATTCATTTTTTTATAAACTTCTTACTTGATATATTTTTTCCATTTGAAGTTAAGTTCAAAACATAAACTCCATTTATTAAATCAGACACATCAATGGTTACTGATGATTCCTCAGGTGTAGCTTTAAATGTTTTTTGGACAACACCATTCATCGAAACAACTCTGAATTCAAAATCATATATTCCATCGAGATTCTCAAAGAAGATATTCAAATAGTCAGTTGTAGGATTAGGCCCAATTTTGTAATCCAATAAGACGTTCTGAATGTCTTTTGAATAATCAACTGCTTTTAGAATCATTTGCTCTGAGAAATATGATTTTCCAGTTGCATCAGTAAGTTTCGCCGTCAGTGCGTGGGTTCCAGCAGGAATATTTTTCCAGTTTATGCCATCAGAAGAGCTCTGATCAAATTCACCGATCAATTTATCACCACTAAAGAGTTCTATTTTCTCTATTATTGCATCATTGCTTTTTACTTCAAGGTGTATATTAACCTCGCTCATTGCTTCAATTTCCGTATTTTGATTTGTCAGACTTATCTTGATTTCCGGTGCTAGGAATTCTCTGAAATGTTTGGTTAAGATGATGTCTCTACTTGGCATTTCAAATTCCAGCAGCGACTGATCTCCAGCAGGCACACCGTTTATACTCCAGAAATCAAATATTGCATTGTCTTCATCTTCAACTACAAATATTAGTTTTTCACCTTCTTCAGCTTCAGTAGTGATTTCAGACTGATTTTCTTTTCCTGATATCTCTTCCAGGTTGGAGGATATTTTAACTCTGTACAAGTTGTTACCTTTGAAATCTGGATATGTTATTTTATTCGTTATCAGACTAGATATTTCATCTGTCGAAAGTTTTCTATTCCAAATTCCAACATTGTCAAGAACTCCCTCGAATCTTCGGAGATTTGCTGAATTATTTGTTAATGTAGCGGCTCCAATTGTCAACTCAAGATTTGACTGTGAGATGGATCCTGAAAACCTACCTGATTGCTCAGGCTTAGTAGAATCCATATATAGACTGTATCCTTCGCCGGATTTGTAAGTAGCAATTACTCTAACCCATTTTCCTAATGGAACTGTCTGGCTGGAAACCCAATCATTTAGATAAGGGATATTTGTTCGGATTTTTATTTTATTGTCTCTCGTAAGTCCCATAGAATAAGACTGGTTTTCAGTCCAAGAGGAAGACAATGTTTTTCCTACAATCACTGTTCCCTTTACTTGTCCATTTCCTTCCCGGTAGATATCTGCCATTAAAGTAAACTCAGTTGTCAGATTTAAACTATTACTATGAGGGACGCTTGAAATTGAGGATTTACCATCGTAACTATTTCCTTTTTCAATAAAGCCATTTTGATGGCTGATTGAAGTATTTGTTCCATGGTTTTGACCGTGGGAATCCCTTAATACATTAGATTGATTAGTGTTCATTTCGTAAAATGCGACCAAGCCATTTAGTAAACCATTGCCAATCGGATTTTCAATAACTTTTTCAGCTACTGTAATTGCAATAGGGGCGGAAAAAGTCACTGCACCTAGATTGTCCGTTGCTTTAGCAGTCAGAGAGAATG
>TARA_R110002012_G_scaffold85141_5_pt1 | contig 25321 bp, 8 predicted proteins | sample TARA_R110002012 | Tara Oceans TARA_R110002012 (sample SAMEA4396515) | marine metagenome | biome: Westerlies Biome; feature: [DCM] deep chlorophyll maximum layer (ENVO:01000326); material: water (ENVO:00002006), including particulate matter (ENVO:01000060) such as... | depth 40 m | reverse complement strand
GTGTAAGCACAATGTTACCATTGCTGTTGGTGCTTGAGATTGTGTTACCATCAATGGTGATGTTATTTGCTATGAGAGAGCCACCTGTAATGGCGGCTGTTGTGGTGATTGCGTTACCTGTGCTTATTGTGCCGAAGCCGGATGCTATCGAACCGTTAGCCAAAACACCAACAGTCGTTAAACCCGATGTTACTACGGTGCTAGTTAGTTGAGTTGCACTTTCAAACACAGCCGCATTATTAATTCTGAACTTCTTACCTGATGCTATGTTCCAATCTTGGTTACTAGTCCAATTATCATTGGTATCATCCCAAACAATTGTCTTATCTGTAGCACCCTTCAGTGTGATTCCGCCACCATCTGCTGTGGTGTCGCTTGGGGTATCTACTGCTCCCAATTCGATGTTCTTATCATCAACATTAATCACAGTGCTTGAAATTACAGTATTTGTTCCCTGAACGGTCAAATCTCCCACAACAGTGAGATTGTCTCCAATTGTGACTTCAGATGTTGCATTACCGATGTTTATTGCAGTTCCGCTAGTTGAACCTAGTGTTATAGAAGCCGCCCCTGAGCCGCTGTTTATAGCGTCAATAGTCATGACCTTAGCACTAGAAGAATTGGCTGTCATTGTAAGATTGGTTGTGTCGGTTGAATCTAACGACATTGTGGTATTATCAACGGTGAATCCCGCCGTGCCATCAATAGACACCAAACCTGAAGCATCAATATCGAGAGTAGAGGAATTAAGGTCTATTGCACCGCTTACGGTTAATGAACTGAGAGTTCCAAGTGAAGTTATCTGAGTCTGTGCGGCATCTACACCAATCACAGCACTAGAAGCAGTAAGACCTGTGCCAGCGAATAGCGTAGCAATATCGTCAATTGATTCCTTCTTAGTTGGGTCGCCTGATGTGCCTTCATCAGAGAAAGCAAGAAAATCTCCACTTGCTAATACAGCCGCAGACAAGCCGTTAATATCCAAACCATGAGTTACAGTTCCGTCTGCGGTAGTTTCTGCTGTAAGACCGCCTGATGCGGTAAACATCAAGTCATCGCCCTGTGTAATGGTTGTTGCATTTGTATCAGTTGTGGCTGATACGGTAAAACCGCTTCCCATTCCATCTGCGCCTGAAGCAGAAGCGGCGGCTGTCCATTTACTCCCATCCCATGCTAATACTTCACCGGAAGATGGGCTGGCATCCTGTCCTAATTGGGTAATGTTTCCACCGCTATCTATTTCAATTGCAGTAGTAGAGTCCATTGTTGAACCTACACCAATTTCAAACTTATCTGCGCTATCGTCAATACCTAATCTAAAATCAACTTCAGCACCGTCAAAGATAATCATTGTATCTTCTTGTGCCCCATCGCCCATTGTGAAGGTAGGAATACCCACGATGATATTTTCTGAGCCATCTGTTGTGACGAACTTCATGTATGAATTGGAAGACTCCATTATATCGAGTGCTGCCGAAAGGTCGTCAGTCATTTTGATATCAATGCCGTTAGCGTCGTCATCATTGATTACATCAAGAGCAATCTGTCCAACATTGGTTATGTTATTACCGCCTAAATCGAGGCTGGTTCCGACTATTGCAGCGAATGTTCCAGCAGCCGCAGAAGCAGCACCAATAACAGCACCATCTATTGAGCCACCGTTGATGTCAACAGTTGTAAGAATGCCCGCATCGGCCACAGTTCTACCCGCGTTAGTCCAATTACCAGCCATTGAAGCGATAGTTGCTGCACCAGCATCAGTTAATCCGTAAGCACCAACTGTGAAGTTACCTGTATCAATATCCAAAGCAACTTGCCCTGATGTGCCGGTGATTTTCAATTGCTCTTCAGAAGCATCCCACAACATATTGTCGCTGGAAGTGGCTGAATGGAATGTGACATCGACACCACTACTATCAGTGCCAAAAGTGACAGCACCTGTAGCACCGAGTGTTGTGAATGACCCCGCTCTTGCGCTATTCGCTCCAATGGTCGTGCCATCAATCTCACCGGCAGCAATGTCTACACTGCTCATAACTACTGAGCCTGAACCTTTCGGCGTGATGTTGATTGGGATGTTTGTATCAGTTCCATCTGCCGAAAGCGTTACGGCTGTAAGCGTTACACCCGCCGCAGCAACATTTGTATCAAAAATACCGGCTTTTACTGAATGGTCGCTCGCTAATGTTACGTCACCATCTGCTACTTGTAACCCTTTCTTTACCTTAAAATCTGCGTTATTTGTCGTCATTATGCCACCATCGCTTGCCAACTTACCCTAACGTCGCAGACTATCCCTGTTATCTGCGGTGTTACCTCCAATATCAAATTACCGGAATCTATCTTCGTATCATATACTCCTTGTAATGTTTCATTGGAATTGGATTGAACTAAACCATAAACTGTAATGGCAGCATTTGTGCCATCATGAGTAACAACAGCCTCTGCTGTTTCAAAGACTCTGTTACTGCTACCATCTTCACCATCGAACTCTATCAAAAGTTTACCTGACCTAAAGTTAGCAATAGGGAAAAGTGTGATGTCCATGTGGTCGTCAGAACTCCCATCACCGTTGTTGTTAGAAGCAGTAATAGAGCCTGTGGCTTCACCATAGCCAACATTTGCTATTTGTAAGGGGGCTAGTGGTGTTGCTTGGTTGATACCGACTCTATCGTTAGTTACATCAACCTTCAATGTGTCTGTATCAATGGCTACATTCCCCGAACCTGTTATCGTGGTAAAATTACCAGCACCATACACAGTATCGAAATAACCGTTAGCCCATCTTATCGCACTGCTACCTAAATCTAATGCGCTATCTGAACTTGGAAATACACCCTTGTTAAACTCCCAAGCACCTGTAGTGCTACTCCATGAGATTGTTTTGTCATTAGCGCCTTTTAGGGTGATACCACCACCGTTTGCTGTGCTATCTGATGGGCTACCAACAGAGCCTAATTCGATGTTCTTGTCATCAACCGTAATGGTTGTTGAACTGATTGTTGTTGTTCCGCCTGATACTTCCAACGTGCCGGTAATCAATACATTACCTGCCGCCGTGAGTGTATTTCCGTTTGCTCCTATGGATGTTACACTTGGTAGTGTGGTCGGTAAATCTCCCTCAACTATAGTGCCAAACTCAACAGCGGTTCCATTAGTCCCATTACCATTATTGACTTGAAGGAACTTATTTGATGCACTGTTGAAGTTAGCAGGTGTATCGGTCAGACCTATGAAGTTGTAACTACCACTAGTCGTATTACCGCTATGAAGAATGGTATTAGTTCCAAGTTTCAATGCGTTAGATGCACCACTATCCATCCATAGCGTTTGACCTGCTGTGCCTCCCAAGTTGCTTCCATGAGGTGTAAACTCTACGGCTTTAGCGTCACTTAACAGATTTGTAATGCTAACATCGCCTGTAACTGTCAGTTTATTCGATGTGGTGTTGAAACTAATTGTAGAGTCGCTGGTAAAGCCGCTTGAACCATCACTTAATTGCACTAACCCTGATACACCGCTAGATGTAGAGGATGTTGTTGAAGAACGCATTGCTTGTTGCCAAGCACTACCGTCATAGACAAACACGCCGCTAGTGTTACCATTAATGGTAAAACTACCAAAAGTAACGGTGTTAGTTGCGTGTTTGTTAGATACGAAGATGGTATGACCCGGCGGGAAAGCAGAATCACTTGTATCTGCCGTGAGTGTAATGTTACCTGTTGGAGTTAGTATGAAGTAATTGTAATCGTCAAATTGGAATGTTACGTTGGCTGAACTACCTTGAGTCAAAACCAAGTTCGGGCCTAGTCTGTGTGTTCTCCTTGTTGAACTCTGATAACCTGAGAAGAACAAAATATCGTTGTTGCTCTCGTCTGCCCCCATCCACAAACCTCCCAACTTAGATGCTGAGAAAGTGCCGTTTTCCGTGCCACCTCCATGTATACCATCAAGGTCAGCATGGCTGTTGATTCTAATAGAATCTGAGGCAGTAGCGCCCACAGCGCCTTTTGACATTCTTCCTAAGTAAAGAGGGGATGGTCTAACAAAACTTCTCAAGTCGTAGATATTAGAATCACTCACTACGTTTATCTTCATGGTTGTTGAATTGTCAGCATAAATAGCCTTTACCACGCCCAAAACGAAGGTTTGGTCTACATCTAGAGAACCACCTTCATTCAAGAAAGCGGTTGGTATATTTGGAAAACTAGTCCCTGCGCTACTTCTCTCCACACCAATTCTGTTAACACCCGATGAGTTATCAGTCGTAACATAGATTACGAATAGGCATTGTTGTCCTGTGGTTAACGCAGAACCATAAGAAGAACTATCCAAATCAAGAGTTAGCGTGTTGGGTGTATTACTGCTATAACCACCAGCGAAATCAACCACAACACCATCAAGAACACCATGACCGCCCTTGATTGTTACAGTGTTTGCACTAGCGTAAGCAATTGCGCCGGGTAAAGCAGATGGTGTAACTCTTCTAGATTCACCTACCGCATAGTCCTCCAACAACAGTATACCATTACCGTGAACACCCTCTAACATATTGGTTAATGAGGATGAGAAAATGAAAGCCCCATCTTTGAGGTTGTCTGTGTGTGTCTTCAACGGATTAGACATTAACTCACCTCATATAGAATCTGTATTTTCATTTCTGTAAAGTCATCTTTCAAAACAGGTCTGAATACGTGACGACTCACTGGTGTGAAGCCTGTGGTGTCTTTCATTTGAATGTATACTTCTTTTAGTGTTTCATCAAACTTTTCTGTGACGGGTATATCGGCCTCCACTAGTATAGATGAGTTGTCTAGAATCTTAACAGTTGGTGTAAGAGTAATTGCTGGTCTACCTGCGCTTCCATCGCTACTAGTAGGAGGCGTATTGTCGAATCCAATTATGACTTCGTTGATATTATTGGCTATGGTTTCAACTATGAGCCGTTTCAGATAATCATTGACGGCCATTATACATCACCTACGGCCACTGAGCGGGTGCTCTTATTCATTCCGATTGTCTCCGCGGTTGCACCAAGACCCACTCTATTGGAATTACCACCTAATATCACTCCTGTGTCTGTTACCACATTAGTAATTACATTGACTTTTGTTGTAATTGTAACTTCGTTGAAGAAGTTTAGATTCTCCATAATCATCTGTTCTTTGAGATTCTCGCTCTTTACATTAATAGAACTCACTGCATTCTCTTCTATTGATTGTAGAACAGTCTCCACACCTGCTTGTAAAGATAAGAACTTCAAATTACTCATTCTATCTATTAGACTATGTTGTGCTTCCATAATCACATATTTATTCTCACCATACATTACAATATCGCCCGGTCTTAGATACCATAAATCAGGATGGCCTTGTGTGCTTATTGACTCCCTCATTAGATTGTTGGCTTTTAGAATCTGTCTAGCAGCCTTAGTTACATCATTTTGCCCCATTAACGATAAATCCACTATTGGTTTTGAGTTCTCTATGATATTAGAATCAAAACGACCTTGTTGCCTATCTCCGTCATTAAGTGTAATTATATTCTCATCATTCAAAGCAATGACACTACCTTTTACAGTCACTCTGTTTAACGTATCATCAATTGGGTTAGTGTTTTCGCTACCAAATCTCAGGTTCTTTTCTACTATGTGATATTGTTTTGAATAGTTGAAGGGCACGAAAAGAAGATTACCAAAGTTGTCATATTCCAAAACTCTGTTGTCTCTTCTCGATAGAATCTTCATTGCAACCATCAAATTGAAGTTGTTGAAATTGAATGCTGAAAACGTATGGCTGTGTTTTCTTCTCTGCGAATAAGCATTCGTTACAGTCATTGGTTCTCCTATTGAAATAGATGATACAGAACCATCAACCTCTGAGGCTAGTTCCATTACTAAGTCGCTTGTTCTTAGACCCACATCAATGGGTTGACCTAAATGGAATGTGTCACCTAGTTCTAAATCGGCAAATGACTGATTATCCATGTTTGATAGATTTAATCTAATTTTCTTGGATAGATTGTCTATGTCATCTCTATAGAGTCTTTTGCTGGTATCGTTGGAATCATAAAGAAGTCTAGATGTTGTATTAACACCACTAGGTGTGTAGATGTTGACTTCAGAACTATGTCCGTGTGTTTTATTGTGTGAGAGCAACATTGATGATTGCTCTTCTACAACACTGTATTTCTTTTCAGTAGCAAGCGTGTGTGGTGTAGATGTAAAACTCACTTTGGGTAATGCTGTTTTCTGAGAGGCGTATTTTCCTAGATGAAGCGCATTATCAACAAACGAGGGCTTTCTTACATCATACATGATTTCATTTGGAGATTCGGTAAAAGCCCCATTTGCAGGTTCTATTAGCGTCATGTAGCATCACCTGTATGGTCGTCTGTATTGAAAGTTACATCCCCTTTGTGTCCTTTGGGGTGTAACGATTGAGAGAATCTTGGTTGCACTGTGAAGTCACCATTTCTAACAGAATCAGAGCGATGGTGTTGTAATGTGTTTTCCGTTACGATGAGTCTAGCAACGGTTTGTTTGACGTTTGAAGTGAAGTTGGTAGATTCACTAGTTGGTATTGTTGGGCCTGTTGAACGGGTATTTGTGAAGGATGCGTCATCGAACAACACAACAGGGTAGTAAGGGCCGTTTGCATTTGCACCTGCTGTGCCGCCAACATAGAACGAGGCTGTGGAGGGGGTGTCTACTTCGTAATTGAATAAACCATACTTGTTACCTGATGTGGCGCTGTAGTAAGATTTCTCGGTATCAACCTCTTGGGGGCTGCTGGAATGTAGTTGGTCGTTCATTCTGTAAAGTTCAACATGTTGATTGTCCAACACCCTAATTGGTCTTACTAGGAATCTAACAGAGTTGTCAGTTTCGTTATTGGCTCGGTTGTTATTCACCTTAACGGAGTTTTGATACGGGTTGCTGGACTTGCTTGGTGAGGATATGCTATTCCTACCCCAACCCGAATCATCAACCACCGATGCGTAATTCTTGGCCTCTAAGATGTAAGACCCTCCATAACTACGGAATACGCTTGTGTGACTAAATCTGAGAATGGACCCTTGTAGAGAGCCAGCACTCTGTCTAGTGAAAGCAGACGGTGTTACGAAATCAGTAGTTGTGCTCTTGCTGTTTCGTTGGAATGCGTTTTGCAACACAACTCTCTGACCCACGTTTCTGTCTGTGTGTAGACTATGTGCTTCGCTGTTCAGAGCAACAAAGTTCTCTTCTGCGGTATCAAACAATGGAGCGTCAATGCCTATTCTTGGACTTGTTCTGCTGATTGCGTCAAGATGTTTTGAACTACCGTCTATTGTTTCAGTTCTACTACTAACGGTTGCTTCTGATTTCAATAGTCCATCTTCTGCTATGTTCATACTGTTACTTATGCCCCTCTTCATTTCATCGGCTTGCAGTGCATCGTTACGGGGGCGTAACAGACCCTCACTAAAGAGAGGTTCAGAGGTGTGCTTACTCAACACCAACCCCGTATTAACCACCGCTTGACTAACATCTGTGTAGATACATTGATTGAAGAAAGTGGGGTATCTAACTCCCCTACCGTTGCCCATATCACCTATTCTCAAAGAATGGAATGGTGCGAACACATCCACTAAAGTGCTACTACTATTGTTGTTTGCGCTGTTGACAACACCACCATAACGAGGGATTGTTTTGCTATTAGTGATGCTAACTTGACCGCTGCTATTGAGGATATTCTTTACATTAAACAATGGAGAACCACTATTCCAAATCCTATCAAATGGTGTGTTAGTCCCTTCTTTGTATGCGTTACCACAGTCCCACGCAGGTCTGATACCGAAGCCACGCACAGGCGATTTTCTAACATCTTCTCCCCTATCATTGCCCCACCAATCTACTAGGTAGTGCTTGGATGCTAAGGCCAAATCTGTTATTTCCAAACCTTCAACATCGCCCCACCAATCCCTCTCAACAGTGCTCTTATTGGATAGTGTTCTTACAGGCACACCGAAGGGTCTAGTCATCCTAGTTCCTTGCGCGTAACGCACTTGTTCTCCTTGCACATCAGAGTTCAACATACCTGTAAAGTTGCTTAAACGGCCTAAAATGCCGGTATATTTGGATGAAAGGTTACCGTGTGTTTCTATTTGCACTATTGGCCCTGAATCGTAACTAGTGGTGTTGTAAGCAGTGACTCCTGACTTTTCTTTCTCCAAAGCACCACGAGCAGGTATGATGCCCCAAGCAGGGCGGTTGTATGCTTGCTTCAATCCAACTCTGTAACCAAAGTTCCTTCTAACGGTATCATTATCAATTGCTGTGGTAATACCTGTGGTTCTAGTATAAGCATTGGTAGAACTGTTCCAACCCTCATCCTTCCAATTCATCGTTACATCAGATGCGAAACCCGGTAATGACCACGACACGCTGCTTTGTGTGTAACTATCCAAACAACTAGCCTGTGGGCCACCTCGACTACCACAAGGCCAATAGCCACCATATAGCGCATTACCATAAATACCTGAAGATACATCGTATGTGTCTAAATCACCATCTGCTGCATAAAGTGAACCAACACCATTAGATGGTTTTTGTGCTTTCATCATAAATGAGAATGGGCCGAAACTCATTTGATAATTAGCAGAATGGTAATGTATTGTTTCATAATGTTCAGGCATCGCATTATACCTTGCTTGATTTACAGGTTGACTACTCCAAGCACTTCTAGTATCTGAGAAATATGTCATAGGTCTACCTAGATTATGATTCCAAAGACATAAGAAAGCATCAGGTGGGTGTAATGTATTTGTATCTCTACTACCTGAAGATAGTGTATTAATTGTTTTTGCATAATTAGATGTTTGTGGGTAATTAGAATAATCGAATGATTTGTATGAATTGTAATTACTGCTTAGATACACTGTTTCATTGCCAACCATATTAGAATAGAATTGACTACCGTTAGCCACAGTAAACGTATTTCTTAGATTAATCTCACTTGCTGCATATCCTGAGCGGGTATACGTAGTAGAGTAAACCTTACCGTTTGCTGCTGTGAAATATATCTCTTGGCCGAATTGTGGGTTAGCGGGGAATGCACTTCCGTTATCCACAGTGAATACACCACCACTTCCCTTACTTGTAATAGTGCATTTTGCAATTGGAGATGTATTTTCTAATACGCTAGAGTATATGTTTGGGTATTTTGTATTATGTCCTTGTAATCCTAGTATATGTCCAACACTTCCATAGGTGCTTTTTGCAAATACTTCGTAATTATGAGGTGCATATTGAGATAGTCCCATATAATTTGAAGTATTTTCTATCAATTCTGTGCTACTATGGATATTTCCAAACAGTATAGACCACCACGGAATGTTAAGAGTGTGTGATGGCGTTGATTTTACCATCATTGGAGAGTAAGGGAAGTTCCTTCTAGTAAACGAAGGTGTCTCATTTAGATTAACACCGTATGGGTTGTAAAGAAGCAAGGGTGGTATCTTTGTAAATTGGCTACCGAAATCAGGAGATATGTCTAACATCAACTCATTCACAAATACTTCACAACCCCTACAGTCAAATTGGGTTGCTTTTGCTAGTATTAACACCAATCCACCAAACTCACTTTCATCCTTCTTGATACCAATTACCGTGTTTACCTGTTGTCCTGTGAAGACATACGCTCCTTCCTCAACACCTGTGACCGAATTGACGGCTTCAACAACACCGCCGATTTGTCCTCTGAACATATTTGGTTGTATCACTATTTGGTAAGCACCCACTTCTGATGGGTCAGGGAAGTGATTTGCTAATGTGTAGTTAGCAGCAGCGGCCAAGACAATGCTGTGTCCACCTGCCTTGTTTATGACACCAGCATTACCCAAACTCGCCAATACACCGTAACCATCCCACTTAACGGATGTCTCAAACATTAGTGTGAATGCACCACCATGTAAATCAGAAGGTGGGCTTGGTGCAGCGTTTAGAGAGCCAAATGCTATTTCCGGTTCTACGGGGTTAATACTGTCACCAATGGATAAATCAGCCTTTACGGGAACTTCTTGTGCAGAAGCAATAACCGCATCTTTCAGCGTTTTACTATCCCTTCTTTGCGTTTTGAAGTTCTGTTCAAATCTATGTTTCTTGTAAAGCGATTGATATGCGGGGTGCGCCCAATGACCGGGTAACATGGGTTGTGTGGCATTGACGTAGTGATGTCCCATTCTTGGATAGGCCATTGGTGTCATTATTGGTTTGGAGTATCTTTGGTATGGTGTTTCACTACCGTCAACATACTTCGTGTGTGTCATGTCGGGTGAATTACCACTTACCTCTGCATGGTCACGCAACCTGTTAGCGGCATAGAACCTAGCAGAACCCGCTGGAATAGGATAGGATGGAACAATGGTTAGTGTATCGGTTTTTGCTACAAGTGATACAAAGTTTGCATCGCCCTTGACCGTAGTGAATGTAGTGCCACTGATTCCTGTGTAAGACGCTAGACCGCTTTCACCACTAGCGTTGTAAACTCTAATGTAACGCCTGTTGTCATCTTCTTCCTTAGTGCCGAAATCGGCAGAAAAGATTGTTGTGTCTATCGTAGCACTTGCCGTTAATGTGCCGCTAGAGAATGATGATACAGTTAGAGCCTGATTAACAACACCACCACCCGCAGTATTGGTGACGGCGTGTGCATAAGCAGTTGGATAACGATGAGTATGTCCAACACCAACCTTGCAAACATGGAACAAAAGCATTCTATCGTGCAGTTCGTAAGCAGAGTCTAAACTGTTAGTGTTGAAACCACCAATCTTACTCTCACCCGATTCGTTATCAAAATGCTCCCAACCATATTCTTCGTAAACAGGATGGTTGTTTGTGTTGTAATTAGTGGTTCTCTCAAACAACTCCCCTAAGCGCGTTGAACCCTTACCGGGGTGTTGTGTGCCTCCTGAACCAAATGTCTCCGTCTGATAGGCTTGTATGGGGTCAAAACCGGAACGCACAACAATGTTACCGGGTATACTGTCAGGGTTAGGTAATCTAACCGCTAGATTAGGTGTATCGCCGCTGTTCGCTAAAGATGGCTTTCCTCTCTTTACATCAAAACATCTGATGACTGTGCCAAATGGACTTCCGCCTTCTATCGTGTGTTCTTTACCACTATCATCAACAACCGTTACATCTTGGAATTGTGTTTCTTCGTTGGGTATTTGTAGAGCATTACTCAGTCTATGGTTGGGGAGTCCGGGTTGATTCATTTCCTGTGCTTCTATTGTTGGCATCATAACAGAGTTGGTAGTCTCAAAACTAAATCTGACGTTACCATATATTTTCTCTCCTGTTAGATGCGCCGCACTATTCTTCACCCTAGTGATAAAAGGCACAGCGCCCATACCTCTAGCGTTGATTGCAGGTAACGATAGATTACCACCATCCATTCTCTTCCACACTACGTTCTCTACGGTGAAGTTCTTTGCAGAACTATTCTGATAAGTCTGATAACCGTTTATATCAGACATCCACAAGTTAGTTCCAACCACACCCATACCTTGAGAATAATACGCACCTGTGTGAAAATCTTCTGAGACGTTTCTTTCAACACCGCTTGCTTCAAGATTCAAAGAACCAACAGAATGGTCTAAGTCATACAACAAATCCCCTGTTACATTGAGGCCCGGCACAGCGTTACGCAATGATAAATCATTTGAAACGGCACTATGTAATTGTTTGAAATCACCACTAGCGGGCGGGAATAACGAGTCAATCCAATTAGCACCCACAGTGCCTGTTGGAAGAGCCATATCACTAACAATTAGACCCTCAACATTCGGCCCCGCATTTGCGGGCGCAACAAAGCGGTCTTGTCCATGAAATCTTGTGTCCCACTTTGTTGTGCCACCATCTGATATATCTGCACTAGTGCCATGTTTTGCATACAACCAATCACCAAAAGAGTCCACACCGTCTCTATCGTGTTTTGCTACCATAGACAACTCACTCTCGTATGACACCACGAGGAATGCAGAAGAATACACTCCTTGCGGGTGGTGTAATGAATCTTCCATTACACTAGTAGTATCTGCGTTAGCATAACTAAACACATGATTTGGTGGTTTTACTGACCTCTGTGTGGCGTGTTTTGCATCAGTGTAACCGTAATCTCTGAAACTACTAGCGGTTGTGAAAGTGTTACTTGTGTAAGGAGCACTAATGTATGATTTTCTTGTAGCAACTGTTGTTTCTCCATCATTGATTATTGCACTACTTTCAGGAGAGTCGGGTAAAGGCGCTATCAATGGTAGAGAACCATACACGTTCATCACTGTTGAAGCGGTGCCATACGGCGTGAAGTTTAGGAATGGATGATACGCACCCAAACCAGCAGCATAGCCTTCTGTGCCCACTCTTAGACTGTTAAGATACGAGTATCTTTCACCGTGCCAACCAACTGCTCCTATTGGTTTGGTTCTATCAATAGCATCTACTACACCTGAGAAATGAACCTGTGTCATATGGTCGCGGGCGCTTGCATTCTCATTGTTGAAACGAATAACACCCGTCTTAGACCACACCCACAACTTATCATTGGTAGCGGGTGTAACTGCCCCGTTATCGTGTAAGAATCCTCTAGTGGCAGTAGTTCCCGTCATCTTGTTGGGGGCAAGGTAGAATCTAGCCTTGAAGTTACTACCGCTACCCGGAATCACTTGCTTCATGTAATAACAAGCGTATGCTGGACTTGTTGTGGTGCTTGCTCTCAACCAACCCGATGCAGGTAAATTGTTCAACTTATCTTGGTCTGTTGTTTCTGCGCTCTCAATCCAATAATCACCCATTGTTGAACCTGTGTTCACTGTGCCGCTTGCATTATCAACATCAACCCACCCGTAACGGTCTTGTCTATTCGATGTGCCCATAGATGGATGATGTGTTCCACCAATGGATTTCAAAGCCCCTTTGCCGGGGAATGAATTGATTGCTGAACTGATAATGGATGCTAGTTCCTCACCGTTCTGACACCTTGTTCCATCAACAACAATATATTCAGTATCAACATTTGTTGTTGCTAGGTTTGTTGCTTGAGTCCAATCTATGTGGGCAGTTACCATAGTGGCTGCTACTCTAAACGCTGTGGGGTTAATCTCACTATATCCTGAAACACTAATTTTCTCTGTGGTTTGTTTGGGAGGGTTGAAAGTGATAATCTCATCCATCCAATGACCGCCCGGATGAAAGCCACCATCCATGTGAAACACAGTATCTGCTGCTGTTGCTATACCGTAACCAATGAAAGGAGTGTAACCCAATGGTTGTGTGCGATTGTCGTATGTTGTGTTAGAATCAATCATTTGTCCGTAATTTCTACCATGTGAAGGGTATTGTCGGTAAGTTCTACCTAATGGATAACCAGCAGGTGTTTCCCAATTGATAACACATCTCCAATGATATGCTGCATCTGCTAGATACGCTGATTTCTTTTTGGGTCTATATGCCTTCCAAGAGTTCCCCGTGTCCGTGTTGTTTATCTGATTGTGAAACCTATCATCGTTGTAAGGCACTTTATTCCAACCATTACCTGTTGTTACAACCCTACCCGGATGAGGCTCTGTTGGGCTACTAGTTTCACCGTTTGATGTGGTTCTCTCATTGTGGAATGGAAATGCTTGACCCGGCCCGAAAACTAAGTATGTTGTTTTGTTGTCAACATCATTTTTGTGGTCTTCGTAACGGGCTGTTGGGTGTGGGAATCTCAACACCAATGGCACAGGTTTTGCTTTAACCACACCATTGCTATCACATAGAGTGCCCCCTCTGTCTAAATCCGTTGACAAGACATTCTGTTTATTGAACATGGGAGGTAAAGGACTACCACGATGTTGGTTACACAAGGCAGCACCGGGGAAGAAGGAGAAGATAGCATTACAATCCAACATAGCAAAACTCGTAGATATTTCATTTGCGTTTTGTATACCTGCGGTTCCTGTTGGGCCATTTGAATAAGGATGCGTATAGAAGTCTGAATAGTCGTTCATTGAACCATCGTTAACATCCAACACAACACCACTAAAACCACCACCAAAGAATAACGGCACACTATGGTCGGGGCTTGACTTACCTCCTTTGAAATACACAATTGGTTCAGACATCACACTACCAATGGAGCGTATACCATCGAAATCTTGAGATAAACGCAAGTGCAAGAAAGCATCTGCTTCAGCAGCGGGCCAATTAACTTCACTTCTTGCTTCCCAAGTAAATGTTCGATTCAATGCGTATGTGCTATTATCACCGACATAAGCCTCTGCTGTAACGTATGTCTCCTTGTTGATGTATATGTTCTTCCTTTCTCCAAATGGTTTTATGTGTCCAGCAACAGCATCGCTTGATGTATAATCTGTTGCTGGTTTCAAGAAATGATACATGTCATTGGATATTCTAAATCTATCACTACCCCAACCCGTTGTAGCACTAGTATCAATCCTAACTATCGGATTATCTATCTTAGGAAGTATCTTATCGCCTGATACATCTAGATAATCCTCACCCATTAGATTCTTTTTCCATTGGGATGTGTTTATCGGTTTGTTGTTGCTACCAACTATAATTGGCGTAACGGTATTGGAATTAGGCCCACAGAACTTAGTCTTGATTCTAAGAATTGTGTTTGGTATGTAACCACAGTCAATACTTCTACCTGTGTCAATCTGAGTGTTTGTGGGTGCTCTAGATGTGCCAAAAGCCCAATTACCGCTTGTATCTAATTCTGCCTTTGTAATTTCTCCAAACTCTAGATGTGCTGCTTGAATGCCGAAATCCTTGTGTGTGGATGCCGAAAACACACTAGAAAGATGTTTTGAAGGCACAACACGAATAGCATCCTTTGAGACACCGTGTTCACCAAATGTCTTACCATCAGCAGCATACATCAAAGTGCAATCAAAAGGAATATGATTAGTCACATCATTATCGGAATTAAATGGTAGATTAATTGCAAATGCTGTAGCAGCAGCCATTAACTCATCTGTAACAAGCGTAGTCCAATTCAAAGTAGGCGATACAATGTAATTACCCGCCGCTGGTTTGTTGGTGCAATTATAGAAGGTGTCGCCCACCCTATATTCGTAACTAGTAACATCTCCCTCTGTTGAACCTGATACGACTTTTGTTGTTTGAAAAACACCATTCTCCTTAGGGAATCCCAAGTAACCCAACTTATCGGGATGTGTAAAATCAGAACTTGTGTAAGGCACTTCACCATAAGTCACTGTGACATTGTTTCCTGATACAGCCAAAGTAAGTTTCACACCAAGATTAGGGGATGGCATTGCATTCCATCTATTCCCCCTCCAATCTGATGCGGTAAGAGAACTAGATAGTCTACCTGTTGCGTCTCCTGTGCCCCGCATATGCTTACCAATTGTAAAGCCGCCTTCTTCTGTGCTTGAATCATCAAAATGGATTTTAGCCTCATTGTTGAAAGTATCAGGTAGTGTGCTGTTTTCATTAACAAAACTCTTACCTAATTTACTGTATACATACCTAACACCGTATGTGTTATTCTTGTGGTCTTTCAATTGCAACCCATAAATGTCTTGTGTGCCTATATTCTCTTCGTCTAATGAAGATGTAGATATGTGGGTGGTGTAATCATTGGTTGTAGTATCAGTAATACCATATCTATTAGCATAGGTAGAGTCGCCCCTTTTACCAAACCCGTAAAGTCCCGCCTTAGGAGAAAAGCCCGGCACACCTGTTGCTACAAGCCCACCGAAATTGACTCTACCAATTGCAGTTGTGCCTGTTCTTAATCCATCTACAATTACTGAAGAAGCCTCTAAGTCGAAAGAATCGGGATTCACAGAATTGTGATTCTTACCGCTTAACATATCTGTAAGAGCAAGTAAGTCTGTATTCTTTGGAGCACCGAAATCAGCCACTGAAAGAACGCTCTCACCACTTTCATTGGGTTGTATGTATTGCCTCAATGTGGTAATAGGAGAGAAGGGGCGGCCATTCTTATCAAGAGGCATTGGAGCAGGGTGCATATTCTCACCTTGTTTTTCTTCAGGCAAAGCCCAAAAGTTACGCCACCTTCCACCATGACCTACTAGGAACTGAGGATTGTATGTTGTTTGTGAGGTGCTATTGTCTAACCACACACAGAAGTTTCTTCCTGTGGCACCCGGAACTGTGCTATGTATCACTATGGTGTGTCCTTGATTTCCCTCTCTATCTTCTACTGCTCTGCCTATATGTGCTCTGAGATAACCCATGTGAGAGCCTCTGTCCTGATTAGCAAACGCCTTCTCTGTGTCCCAAAACGGTGAGGGGTCGTGTGCAGATGCACCATTCGATAACCTAGCCTGTAACGCCCCGTATTGGTTTATCTTCCTAACAATCTCATAAACAGCACTCTCAACATTGACTACATTTTCACTTTCGGCTATATCCCCTGTGGATATGCTTAATCTTCTAACGAAGTCCATTTCTGTCCATTGTGGAAGAAGTTTCATTCTAGCATCGCTCAACTCAAGAGTTTCGGTCCTTATGCCCTTCAAACACAAGAATGCTGGTATGACTCTAGTTCCGTCAGGGGTGTCTAAGAGTGTTCCTTTTTCTCTTAGAGTATCGCCAATGTTCTTCATTAGACCATCTAAGAAACCACTAGTTTTCTTTCTACCTAACACATGATAAGAGTTCGCTAGTTTCCAAGATGCGGTGGCCTCGTTATTACGCAGAGGTGTGCTGTATGAGTAAGCATAACCATCTGCATTACCTGTTATACTCAAACCAACATGAACATGATGACCGTGTGCCTTCCCATAGATTCTTGAAAAGTTATTCTCCCTAACTGTATCATCATACAATGTGCTGTAAATTAAATCGTCAGTCTGTTTGTTGGCTAAGTCATGTGCATAAGCACTCTCAATAAACTTAGATTGCTGCGTTGAGCGAATGAACTTGTTCTGAGACGGATAACCGTTAGCGACATCTATCTGCGTTGTATAAGCGTAAGCAGCAGCACCGTTTATCTCAGGTAGTCTCTTTACCAAATCGGTGGATGCTGTGTTTGTGCCCTCTACCACATTCCTATCCCAACCAATCTTAGTTGTCTCAGCAGATGATTGCACCTGCATGTGTATGTCTTGGAAAGCGATGTATTCCCTGTCGTGTTCAGCATCGTATAGCAAAACTCTAGCGTGATTCTCACTTGATAGATACGGGTCTACAAATGCAACAGTAGGCGCATTGGCGGCTGTTAAACCGAGAGACTTGTAGTTTTCTTCAACAGTCTTATTGATGTGTTGTGCTAGGTTTCTTGCTGTTTCTATACAAGTATCGCCAATCAAGAAGTTCTCCATTGGTATGCTCTCTCTAGGGTTTGTGGCGTGTAGAGCACCTTCACCACCATTGAAACCCTTCCACACAAGACCCTCGTTGTATACACCCCTACTCTTTGAAAAGAGTCCTTCCATTGCGTGTGGGTTGCTGTAGGACATATTAGCCCAAACAGTATCACCTTGTCTTAGTCCACCGTTACAGTATGGGTTTAACCAACTAGAGTTGAGTGTTGCATCGAAGTCATCGAAGTCATTTACTGCTACTCCAATAAGAGTATTACCCGCTGAAAAACTAGGCCAATTGGGTATAGCCGCCTTCAAACTTATGGATGTGCCACCAAGCACAGTATCAACAACCCCGATGTAACCAATCTCTTCTTCACCCGACCCATCTGCGAGTTTGTAGAATAACAAATCTCCCTCTTTGAAGTTCATATCAAAATAGTCGTTTAGAGATTTAGATGTGGTGCCGTTGTTCACTGTAATGGTTCTAGTGCTATCGTCTGAAGCATACGTCAAATTACTATTGAACTTCACATTCGCTGTGAGTTCAGCAACAAGAGGATTCTTTTCACTCGCGTAGTAATTTATCCCATCGTTGGCATTATTCACATAATCATCAAAGAAGATTCTTCTTTTCTTACCTGTAAGAATAACCTCACTACCAATAAAATCAAACCAATCAAGACCTGACACTACACTTGCAGATGGATAACTACCTGTTGTGTAATAGACAAGCACAATGCTGTTTTTGGGTATGTTAGAAGACACGGCAGCAGCATTGGTGGTATCATAGTTTTTGACTTCCTCAAGATGACCGTAGTAGTGAAACTTGTAATCAGTGCCGTTGTAGTCTATAGTGGCCTCGTAAAACATCTCGCCTGTGCCAAGAGTGAAATCATCTATTGAGCGATTTCCCAAAGAAGGAAAAAGCAGAAAATCGTTATCAGATAGTGATAGAATAAGCGTGTTAACGCCCGATGCACCAACCGGGTGAATTGCTTCAATCTTCCCTTTGGCCCTCTTTGTTGTGACTCTATCTGCATGTGGGTTGCTTTCCGGCCCCGCCTTGATTTCGATTGCACTGACATACTGCCTCAATCCATAATCAACATTACCACCCTGTGTCATCATACTTGCTTGGTCGTGATAATACTCAGAGCGATTCTCATAATCAGCGGAGGGTGTGCTTTTATCAGAACCTATTGGTTCTATCAATTCTGTCGGTAATGATTGACCGACATATAGACGGAAATCGCCCATACTATTCTCTAACTCATTGAAGAAATTAATAGAAGAAAAATAATCACCATTTGAAACAGTGAGGGTATTAGCATCGTAATCAACATCAGTGTAAACTACCCATTCTCCCGATTTGGTGAAAGCCCTTCTATTTCTTAGAACTTGACCGGAGCCTCCTATGTTTCTAAAATCAGTGCCAAGATTATCAGCATCGGGGAAGATGTTAGCATCATCAACCGTGATGGTTGTTGTGCCATTGTATGAGAGAACCTTAGCAGAAGAGATGTAGGTGTTGTTCTCAATGGCGTGTGCATAAGCGGATAGTGCTTCTCTATCTGTTTGTCCTACACCCTTTGGTCTTCTACCCACAGGACTAGGGTTGTATGTGTGTGCTGTGTTCGTAGCATCTAGATGTATCTTGAAAGAGTTATCACCATCAATGAAAGTGCCAACACTCTCATTATCAAAGAATTGGTTTGCAAAGAATGGTATCTCCACTAAAGCCCTAGTAGAAGCATATTGAGTGCCTAATTGATAATCTTGCGATACGTCATTGAGACTATGGAACATTCTGTCATTCACAGTTGTTCCATCATCAATCTGCGATTCCTCACCAAAATCAGGCTCGCTAGAAACAGTTACAGTTAAGATTTGATTACCCGATGTTGAAGATGTTACGCCTGATAAATGCCCCTTACTTTGCAATAATTGATAGATTTCAGTGTGCTCTCTAGCACCACTAGCGAAGTCATTGCTACCTAGTGTGGCAGTTGAAAATTGGAAATAGGTAGACGCTTTAGAATCATACTTGGCGTGAGAGCCATCTTCAAAGTAAATCTTACCAACCTTTGGAAAACCAAAAGTTCCCCAACTCTTCATATCAGAAGAATTGTTGTTTATTGGGTTGACGTATAACCTCTTGTTGGAAGCATCGTATTTGGTAGCAGTAACAACATAATCTCTTCTTGTGGAATAAGCCTCTCGACTAAACTCACTTTCTAAGAATGTGGGTTTAGTGTCAACAGCCCCTTGACCCGGACCGCCTAGCGTAACGCTAACCACAGGGGCGTTTGGCTCAATTTCCTTCACTATGTGAGAGTCATTGCTACCTGAACCCGTAAAAGAAACATTTCTTCCAGCAAGCGAGTTTTGCAAACCTATCGCTTGTATTTGCGTATGAGATGTGCCATCGTCTGCCTTATTCTCATCAATACTTCTCAACCTAGCCCTACTTAGAAGATAATGCAGACTAACCATATTGGCACTGTCTAAAGTGTTCAAACCACTTTTAACATTCTTCAATTGATAGAACCTAGAGCGTTGTGCGGGTTGAACAATCAACATTGTGTCTGCGTTGTTGTTTGAAATGCTCACGTTGTCTATTATGTCAAAAGTCTCAAACACAGGCGATGATGATGACGTAATGATGGTATCAGGTTCTGCGGAACTGTTTGTAGTTACCACATCTCTTACTCTATAATCCGAGTAATCACTCAAATCCTTTTTGGTTTTCACTGTTTCAAACATTAGTTGATGGAAAGAAGAATCATGTTGAGAAGTCTTACTAGTAGAGTCTGTAATAATAGAAGGTGGTGTGTTAACAAGTGTATCACCCACATATGGCGTTAGGTTAGGAGGCGTGTTACTCTCATCTAATAGAGTATCAGCATCATATCCCTCACTGTTGTCTGATGATAGTGAATGAACGCTCAATAAATCCCTAGCGTTTGGATTCTCACCACTGTCTATCATTAAGCAACCGCCGGGTGCATATAGAGTCAAACTACCTGAGTTCAATGCACTCTTGATAGTTTCATACAAATAGACTCCTTCAGCAAGTTGAGTGGTTCCCGAAGGAATCGTTTTCTCCACCATCAATAAAGGAACAGTGGCATTATTATTGTTCATTGATGCACCTGTGAGGTCTATTGCATTGTAGTGTATCTCGACATAAGGTGCTAGGTTGTAAGAGGAAGCCAACGTGGGCATATGCAATAAAGCAACTCTACTCTCCTTACTTGGTCTTAGGTGATGTGTTCTTGTTTCTTCATTTGGTGTTGCATCAGGAGAAATAACAGGCGATTTAAGAAGGAAAGGCGTGTAATTAAACCCACTACCGCCTATGGCTATGATTTCCTGAACACCTGAACCGGGACTACTAGTGAGTTCGTAATTGCTGTATACACTACCCACAGATGACGAGTTAACAAAATCAATTACAGTATAATTACCTAGATTGTTATACATATTTACTTTGCTGTTAATGCTTAACTGTTCTTTTATCCCATCAAAAGGAACATCGTAAAATGCCTTTATCAAATCCGCACTACCATCACTCTTGGTGTCTAGAATCTCATCATTGGCTTTAGGAAACCTTCTCAGATAGTGGTGACCCTGAACGTGGTTGTGTGTGTGTCTACCTGAGTGTCCTATGCTAAAATCCGTAGATACAGCAGTGGGCCACGATGCGGCGTATGGATTGTCTGTGTCTATTGTGGTAAGAGCCATCCTAGAAGAATATACAAAACCGTGTTGCTCGTAAACACTCTCGTCTATCACCATCTGCCCTGTTCTATCTATGGCCTTAGATGAGTAATGTGGGGGTTGATACGGCTTTCCTGTGCCCGAATCTATGAGCAAATCAGCACCCACAACAACTAACCTGCTATCTGTTGTGTGTGCATGAAGAAGACCCCTATTGCCATTATTGGCCGTATCGAAGTCCAAGTGTATGCTTGCTATTGTCAAAACACCTGTGCTTGTATTTATGCTCTTTAGCCTGACTCTTTCAGGTGGACTACCATTTGGCTTCTTTGTTGTGTGGTCGTAACCACCCGGTCTTAGAAGTAGATTGTAAGGCACATGTGCAACATCGTGTTTGGTAATTCCTGAACCACTACTCTGAATAACCTTGTAATTACCACTACTAAATGGTGACTCGGTGAAATCAACAGTTCCGCTTGTAACACTAGTTCCCTTGAGCAAAGTCGCTAATTTAGCAGCAGCAGTTGTGCCTATGTTTATTGTTGTAGCACCTGCTGATGCGCTACCTGTTAGTTGGAAAACATCATCAAATACAGTTATTGGTTCTTCAAAACGATAGAGAAGTAAGGTGTCATCGCCCCTAAGAGGAACTGTGGGTTCTACCATCTGTTGTCGGAAATTGGCGGCTATATGCAGACTCTCTAAGACTCCCCTAAACCCGCCTCCTTTACCACCGATGTAGATGTTGTTTTCACTGATATTCAAAACATAATCCTCGTTAAACAATGACTTATGTGCCATCAAAGTGCCGTTAACGTAGATTTGCATTTTACTACCATAGAAAGTTGCCACAACGTGAATTAGTTCTCTGTGGTTCCTATTCAAATCAGAAGGCTGTGTGTTGAAAATACCGCTGCTTTCAGTCTTGGGATAAATAGCACCAACGTAACGACTACCATTGTGATAGCCCGTTTGTATTGTGTGTGTCTCAACTCTACCCTTGTTTAACAAACTAACAGTGAAAACGATTGGTGCTGCTTCATGCACCTCTCCAACCCTCAAAGAGAACTGCCCCTCCTTCTCAACAACAGTTCCACCGAAATCAGGCATAAGCCAAGATTCGATTGCTATGTTCGTGCTGTATAGACCTGAAGTAATAGAGTGAATGCCGCCCTTTGATTTGCTATTCAAGAGGCTTCTAATATCATGCTCAGAGTCTATATTTTTATTGCCGATGGAAGAAAAATAACCCTGAGGCACAACGATACTGTCACTAACGCCATCAAAGAAGAAGGCGTGATTACTAGTGCCGATGAGAGTTATATCATCACATCCGAAGGTAAGAATTGCATATCAAAGGTGTAAACTGCCTCACCAGCATCATACATGATTTCCATGCTTTTCATACCCCCACTTATGCCTGTAAAATTGTCAACTCCACTGAACTCGGTTCCCGCCGCCATTGCATTTGATGAGTCTTTCTCATTCTTATCATACCACCCTGTAGGCATGAAGAAGTTCTTAGGAGTATAATCATTATCTGTTTGAAGAGAATTAAAGGGAATCTGTATACCCACGATGTAATCGCTGGCTTTCTTTTTGTTTTGTAAATCCGTTTCTTTGTGCTGCCATTCAAACGCATTCATCAGACCTCTACTCGCTGCTCTAAAAGTGCTTCTACTGCTGTTGTTCATGATACTATACATGTCCTGTGCTTTATCACCGGCAGACATCATAGTGTCACTTTTACCCCCAGCAAAAGTTGTTACATCAGGACTACGAAAACCTGCTAATTCGTTATCCATACTGAATGACGGTGAAAATCTGCAATAATCCTTCTCCCCGTTACTAGCCTGTGTTATTATCAATTTTGAACTAGAAACGCTTCCACCAACAGGTTCACCCCCATTCACCCTCTCAGTTGTGAAAGAAGCACCATAAGAGGTATCTAGTCCTGATTTTACAACAGTTGCTATTTCTACGGGTGTGGCCGTAGCAGTAACTGTAACGGTTTGTGTGCTGCTATTGTATGCGTTACTACTACCTAACACCATATTCAACACCCTATCTACACCATTAACATCTTTCAGTGTTAGTTTGGTGTTTTGGGCTGTAGCGAAGAAGGCTCTAAGATTAGTTTCTGTAGCAAAAGCGTCAGTTCGCCCCCCATCAATCCATTCTGTTCTATCAGCGACATTGAAATCAATAGTGGCTTTAGCCTTTGAACCAGCAATTGCTATCTCATCATCTGAAAAGAAACCCTGAATCAGTATTACTGCTTTGTTTAAGTTCAAGTCTATGGAGACTCTGTTACTCCCCGAGAAGGGGACACTCTTAGGCCCAAATCTTCTATCTGTGCTCATGACTATCTTAGTGGCATTCAACTCTATGAGTCCACCATCCTCCCTGATAAGGCGAATAGGTGTGCCACTCTTAGCCATCTCAATACCTCGTTACGCTCGTAGATGCCCCAACTGACCTTGCAGTTTCTTGCTGTATCAAAGAAGCAATGTCCCTAGCCAACTCTAATTTGTCAGTTCTATCGGTGATACCACCAACATTGAATGTCATGTTAAACGTCATACCACTAGAAACACCACCGCTACTTCCCGTAGTATCAGTAGTGGTGCTACCACCGCCACCGGGTAAATGAGACGTAACGAAAGCAACACCTTGTCCACCAATGTCTAGTATGGTTCCAGCAACACTACTTAGAATATCAGCGATTGTGGAAGCCATTGTTGAAAGAGCATTTGCTATAGTATCAATAGCCGTTTGCATTGTTGAAAACACAACGCCCAAGGTATTATCATAAATAGACTTCACACCATTAGCCATTGTAGAGAATGCTGATTTGATACCATCAAACACATCAATGTTTGATATGAATGAAAACATCCTACCGAATGTCTCATCCCAAATGGTTTCAAAGAAAGCCAAAACAATACCAAAATGGGCCGTCAATGCACCAAAAGATGGGTTTCTGATTAATTCAAAAGCACTATGAATCACATCTCCTAGGCTTGAGACTACGTTCATAAAGACCCGCCAACGCTCTACCATGAGATTGATGAAACCCTCATAAAGAGTTCCCACTGTGCTGAATATGGTTTGAAAAACAGTGATTATAGGTTCAAACAAGGGGCGTATGTGGTCGGTCCAAAAATCTCTCATTGTTGTAAAAGTCTTAACAGCCAAACTCTTGGCTAAGTTAAACACCTTCTTGAATATAGACCCTATCCCTGAGACGGCCTTTGAAAGTATACCAACACCGCCAATAGCAGCCTGTGTTGCTGTTTGGGTGCTGGCTATAGCCAACCCGAGTGATACAAGTGGCGCTACCATCATTCTCCCTCCGAGTTTAGGAAGGAGTAGTCAAGTGTAATGGTTTCGTTTGATGTGGCGTTACTGAGGTTTTCTTTGTCCCTTTCTTTCTGTTCTCTTTCTTCCATAACGATAGCCCAATTAAGAGATTGATAGAAGATTTCCAACGGCATATTCAGACTCTCCCATAATGATATGTTGTAGTGTTTCGACACGAAGTAGGCGAACAACTGATTTTGGATTCTGAAGTCGTCTGAGTTTCTTACTCGTTTGACTCTCATGAAATCCTTAATCTTCAGTTGCTCGCTTTCTGAAAACCCCCTTGCATCATCTCCGCCAATTGGTCGGGTTTAGGCAAGTGGGCTACTATTTGATTTGCTACATATGCTTGTAGTTCAGTCATTTCAGTGGGCGTTAGACTTGGGTTTGTCTTAACCACCCAATTGGTGAAGGCGTATGTCCAATACCCTTCAAGATTGAGTTCTGTCTCACCATTTGGTTTGATGGTAAACATGTTTTGTGCGGCATTCTGAACATCAAAGAAATTAATATCCCTTATCCAAACCTCCATAACTAGGTCAGGGTTTTCGGGGTCCACACTAATTTCGTATTTTTGTTCACTCTTCTTCATCAATAAGTTTTCTTTGTTCGCTATCTGCGGCATTTTCTTCACCTTCGGTTACAGCCTCTTGCGAGGGGGCATCCAACTCAATATCAGCAGCCTCTTCCAAGGGGGCTTCAATCTCGCTATCTACGGTATCTCCCAACAGTCCTTCATCGTTTCTTTTCAAACGTAACACCACTTCGGCTTTTGTGCCTCTTATTGTGATGTTACGCTCTTTGCAGACTTTTTGCAATTCACGCACTGTCATGGAGTTGTAATTTATTTCATCGGGAACAAACAACTGTTGTTCTATGGGTATGGGTC
>TARA_R110002012_G_scaffold72709_10_pt1 | contig 25344 bp, 33 predicted proteins | sample TARA_R110002012 | Tara Oceans TARA_R110002012 (sample SAMEA4396515) | marine metagenome | biome: Westerlies Biome; feature: [DCM] deep chlorophyll maximum layer (ENVO:01000326); material: water (ENVO:00002006), including particulate matter (ENVO:01000060) such as... | depth 40 m | reverse complement strand
CCACATTCTCTAAAACCATTCTCTCACGTTGTAAGATATGGAATGTTTGCTAAGTACCTGGAACACGACAAGGGTTCTCATACCAGAAAGTACGGAATATTCAAAGATTCAACTAAAATATAATAAAAGTGGTAGCTTCAGAATGATGTCAGAAAAATTTTTTAAAGCCTGCGACGAAGTATTAGATGACTTTCTAGAAAAAATGTCAGACCTCAGCTGGCAAAGGAAAGGAATATTCTTTACAGAAGCGTTGGCTTTTATAGCAATGTGTAAGATGAACAATATTAATACTATCATTGAGTCTGGTGTTAGGAACGGAGACTCAACTGAGATGTGGTTAAAATATTTCGGAGATAATATAAAATTGTACTCTGTCGATTTGATGCAGCACGCAGATGATGTGGGAGCAGCCATAAATAGACTTTCTCATTATGAAAATCTTGAGTTCAAACAAGGAGATGGAGAAAAGGTTGTGCCGGGAATCGTTCATGTTCTGCCAAAAGAAGCAAGGATTGGGATACTTCTAGATGGACCAAAAGAATTTGGCGCCATGAGAATTTCAAAAAGATGTTTTGCAATTTCAGACCGAGTAAAATTTACTGCTATCCATGATATGGGAGATGGTGCTTTGCGAGTTAGTAGCAAGCCATCAACGGTTAGCTCTATAAGTCAGTTAAGGATGTGGGAAAATTATATATTCAATACTGACGACATAGAATTTAGAAAAAAATATGCCTATGTAGATGATAAGCTAGGAGGAGAGAACAACGAAGAGTGGAAGGAATATAAAAAGAAATATCCGACAGGATGTGGTCTTGCGTTTTTACAAAATGACCACTGGAGGAGCAGATGACAATAAGCGTACTAGGCAAAGCAAAGAAAGAAGATGTCAAAACAGACCCGTTTCCGTATCTGGTGATAAAAAACGCCCTTGATGATTCTTATTATGCGGAATTAGAAGCGGCCTATCCTAGCGACAGAATCATTGCAGGTACGACGAGGATGGAAAACAATACTAGGTATCAATTATCAGCCAAAAATTCTAATATTCTTCCAGAAATTTGGCAGGGTTTCGTTGAATACCATACTTCGCAATCATTTTACGATGAATTCATTTCTTTGTTTGGAGATTATTTACCCAATAGGCTTTCTTGGGCTTCTCGTTCCAATGTTTACACTAGAAAGGTCGGACTGCCGAAAATCCCCTCTGACTTGTCTACTGATTGTCAAATAGGTATAAACAGTCCAGTTTCAGAAGCTTCTACCGTGAAGGGTCCGCACGTAGATAATCGAGTAGAGTTGTATGCTGGATTATTTTATATGAGAGCAGACGAAGACGATTCTAAAGGAGGGTCTCTGGAGATATTTAGGCCCAAAGACCCAAGTATGAAAATTGTGCATAAAAAAGAGATGGACTTGTCTTTATTAGAAAAAACAGATGAAGTTCCGTATCAAAAAAATACATTGGCTATATTTTTATGTTCTAAATATTCTATTCATGGAGTTTCTCCTCGCTCAATAACAAGTCATAGCCGACGATTAGTTAATATAATAGCTGAATTTTCTTCCGGAAGGACTTGTTTTTGATGAAGGTATGTGTGTATCATTTAAAGCACAACAGAGCGATGTACTCTCTAATGTTTGGTGCATTCATAGAGGGCTTAAAAAACTTTGACCAAAGATTTCAAGTTGTTCAGTCAAGAGCAAAATCTTTTAAGCCTCAGTTAGCCCATGGCTTATCTGTTGTTTTTACAAATGTAGATTCAAGAGTGGGTGGCATACTCAAAAAGCAAAAGCAAGAATCAAAAAAATACCTCACTCTTTATATTGGAGCGTTTCATAGAAACGGGATTGTTGATATAAAAAATAGAAATGAAATTTACGGGTGGGACACCGGTTCAAAGCCTCAGAAAGATGCTCTTCTCTATTGTGATTTACTCTCAAGCGATTACATGCAGCATGAATTCATAGGAGAGTCCACTGACAGGATTGAAACCCTAAATCATTTTAACTTAAATATAGACCCTTGGAAAACCAATGGCAAATATATTTTGATACCAGAACAAATACATCCAGAAGGGATGGGACACGGTGTTACAGACTGGGTTAGCTGGGCAAAGGATATATGTTCAAAAATAAGATACGTAACGGACATGCCCATAAAAATAAGAAGACATCCAAATAGATTTGCATGGAAAGATTTCAAAAAAGACATAAGTAAATACTTCGATAATATAGAATTTACAGACGGAACTAGTCTTGACGAAGACTTAAAGGATGCTTATGCCTTAGTAACGCTTAGCTCTAGGTGTGTAGTACAAGCTGTAACGAAAGGGGTTCATTGTTACACTGAAGACCTGAATTCACTGGCGTATTCAGTTTGCAACAAAAGTTTAGATTTTTTAGTTTCGCCAGAAAAATTTGATAGAAAAAAATGGCTTGCCAAAGCAGCCTACTCCCATTGGTCATTAGAAGAAATTATGTCGGGAGACTATTATAAACACTTGTCGGAGGCAATATTTTGATAACGACAGAGCCTCCGCAGGTAGCTATAACCGTGGCTCCTATAAACCAAACTATGTGCAGGGCGTTTGCACAAGGATGTGGAGGTAAGATAGTTCCCTGCCAAAAATCTGGAGATAGAATTGCTACATATGGAATTCTAAGAGGCTCAGGAGACTCTATCAAAAGAGCAAGAGAATATTGGTATATCGACCACGGGTATTTCGGAAAAGGAGACCCTACTAGATTTAATGGTTACTACAGAATAGTTCACAACAGTATAATACATAATAGAGACGGAGATTTTCCTGAAGATAGATTAAACAAATTTAATTTAAATTTTAAGGACTGGAGAACCAGTGGTAGTCACATCGTCTTGATACCACCTTCTCTGCCCATGGGAAAATTCCTAGGCGTTCCGACAAATGAATGGGTTGAAAAAACTAAGACAGAGCTTCAAAAGCATACGGACAGAAAGATTATAGTATGTCAGAAAGAGAAAGGGAAACAATCAAATCTCAAGCAGCTAATCGGTGAGGCGTGGTGTCTAGTGACAGACCATTCAAACGCACAAACAGAGTTTTTGGTTAAAGGCATACCAGTAATAACAACAAGCCCAATGAGGAAGATAGGCTTACTAAAAGAAATAGAAGAACCCCCAATGGAAAGAGACTTCTTAAAGAATTTGGCGTATAAACAGTGGACGATAGAAGAAATAAGAAGAGGACAAGCATGGAGAGAGTTAAATGATTTACCATAAAGACCCAAAATTTCTTTTCATACACTTACCCAAAAATGCCGGTAGCAGTGTGACAAAAGTATTATCTGATTATGTCGGAGTAGACAGAGAGGAGCTACGCCCACAAAAGTATAAGTTTATCTATTCCAAAGACATACCTTCTGTACTAGAGGGACAGCAAGACGATTATTTTGTATTCACAGTAATCAGAAATCCTTGGGAGAGAGTTGTTTCATACTTTCATTATTTAAAACAGATAAGACAGCCTCCTCACAACCTAGCAAAGAATATTATGTTTCCAAACTGGGTTAACGCAGGAGGCTTTAAGAGCCTACAAACACAAATGTCTCAACTTTCCGATAACGGTTTTCCAACTCCAAGCACACACATAGATTATGTGGCGAGGCTTGAGACTCTTTCTGACGACTGGCCAAAGATATGTCAAAAGATGGGTATTGAGTGCGATATGATGCACGATAAAAAATCAAAACATGAACACTACAGCTCTTACTATAACAATAAGACCAAGGATATCGTATACAAATTTTACAACGCTGACATAAATGGCCTAGGTTACGAATTTGAAATGCAATGATAGAAGGTCACTCTGGGTGTGATATATTAATAAAAAACGGCATTGTGAAAAAAAGCAGCGCCGGAAATTACCCGATAGAAAGACTGAGAGAACAGGCAGAAAAACAGATTTTGTTTTCTGAGCTTTGCCTCGAAGGAATCTTGGTCCCCGAAATATATAGGGCTAAAAAAGAATGCGGTAATTTTATCATAGAGATGGAATACTTGTCTTGTTTTAATGCTATACAATATTTAAATAGAGCCAGCAAAAAACAATTAGATATATTATCAAAAACTTTATTTAGGTTTGTTGAGAACAATGTAAAAAATAGTAAGATAGTAAAGGTTTCAGGACAGGCAGTCCGCGAAAAATTTGAATCAATAAAAAAAGCCACGCAGATAAAAACCTTAGACAAAACCTTTCAGAGATACTACACAGACGAACTTGAACTACCAATAGGGCCGTGCCATGGAGACCTTACGCTATCAAATATTCTTTTTAGTCAATCCTCAGATGAAATAGTTTTGATAGATTTTTTAGATAGCTTTATAGAAAGTCCTATAGCAGATATTGCTAAAATAAGGCAAGACACAAAACACAAATGGTCAACATTTATTTACAGCAAACAGTACGATAAAAATAAAGTACAAATTTCCTTAGACTATCTAGACAGTAAGCTAGATGCAATGTTTAGACATTTTTCGTTTTATAGATATTATAAGCTTTTTCAATTTATAAACTTGGCTAGGATATTACCGTACTCACAAAACCAAAAAACCACTAACTACTTAATGAAAGAGATATGCTCAATCTAATTATACCCGCATGCGGCCAATCTACAAGATTTCCTAACTTGAGACCAAAGTGGCTCCTTACACATCCGGCTGGAACGTCAATGCTTCAGGAATCTATCTCTGGTCTGAGCCTAGAAAAAGTAGATAGAATTATTGCCATAGTTCTCAAAAAACACGTAGAACAGTACGAGTTTATAGACAGAGTATCGGAAAGCATTGATGATGATAGGTTTGAGTTTGTTGTTCTTGACGAGCCTACCGATAGTCAGCCTGAAACAATTGCTCTTGGCATTCAAAAAGCTGGTGTTGAAGGTGCTATCTGCGTAAAAGATTCAGATAATTTTTTTAAGTCTGATGTCAAAGCTGGAAATTTTATTGGGGCAATTGATTTAAGAGATGTTGACTATATAAATGCTGGAAATAAGAGTTATGTTGTTGTAGGCAATAAAAATAATATAGTTAATATAGCAGAAAAAGATGTAATAAGCAATATGTTTTGTGTGGGTCTTTATAGCTTTGAAAGCGCACAAAAATACTTACACTACTACGAAAAATTAAAAGGCAAAGACGGCCTTTACGTATCTCATGTGATACACAGTATGTTGTTAGACCAGCAAAGCTTTGATGTTCAGCATGTCACTGAGTTTATTGACTGGGGCACTCTAGAAGATTGGAATAAGTTTAGAAGCCAATACAAGACGCTCTTTGTTGACATAGATGGCTGCATAGTCGGAGCTTCATCTAACTATATGAAGCCCTTTCTAGGAGAAACTCAAGCTCTCAAAGAAAACATCGAGGCGTTGAATAACCTTTATGACAGCGGCAAGGTCACTGTGGTAATGACCACTGCTAGGTTTGAAAAGTACAGAGAGCTTACGGAAAATCAGTTGAAAAGAGAAGGTCTAAAGTATCATAAGCTAATCATGGGTCTTCCCCACGCGAAAAGAATTGTCATAAATGATTTTGCTGCTTCAAATCCGTATCCGTCTTGTGAGGCTATAAACCTACCTAGAAACGTGGACTGCTTGAAGGAGTTCATTCAGTGATTTCGACAGACTATAAGTTTGCCTTTCTAAGGATTCCCAAATCCGCAGGAAAGTCTATAGACACGGCACTAAAACCTTATTACATGCAACTTCCCGCTGTTTTTCGGACAACAGATAAGAACGAGCGAGAAGATAAGGGTTTCTCACAGCATTTTTCCTACAGAGATTGCCTGCACCATATCGGGTCGTTAGACATCTCAGCTTTTTTTAAGTTTGCTTTTGTAAGAAATCCTTGGTGTAGGATAGCGTCTTACTATTTTTCAAAACAAAACCTTTCTTCACGATTCATGAACAGGCGTATTCCTAGTATGAAGAAAAAATTTTCTAATTGGATAAAAGAGACAAAGGAACGAGATGAGTCTTGGTATATGAAGAAACCAAAAACAACCTGTGATGCAGGAAGATACCCAATAGTCCACTGTCAGCAAATACAATACTTAACCGAAGATATGAGTACAGAAGGGCGTATCGCTGTAGATTTTGTGGGAAGATTCGAGTCTCTTCGAAAAGACCTTGACCATATTGAAGAACAGATTGGAATAAAAATAAATTTACCAAAACGTAAGTTTGGTAAATCGCGTGGTAAAAAGCACTACAGTCTTTATTACAATGAAGAATCTATTGAGATGATACGAGATTTATTCGCTAAGGACATAGAATATTTTGGTTACGAATTCGAGGACCGAATATGAAAATCGCAGTTTGTTTTTCTGGTACGTTACGTCAGTTCAAAACTTGCCATAAAAAATTCAAAGAGCATATTGTTGATGCTAATAGCTGCGATGTAGACATATTCGTTAGCACTTGGAAGAGTAAAATTAGGCATTTCAAGAAGCAGATTGCAGACGAAGGCTCCTTTAAGGAAATGCTTGAGCTGTATAACCCTGCTTCTGTTTCTAGACAAACTTATGACCAAGAGAAAAGGATGGAGTTGTATAAGTCTTCTGGCATGGATGAGTTCCAAAACGAGGCTCAAAAATTTCATAAATGTAAATCAAAACACAGAAAAGACAAGTGCAGATTTTGTGGCACACACAATATTCATAATCAAATAGGGCAGCTATATAATATATGGAATGTCAACGAGCTTAAAAAAGAACATGAAGAAACTTACAAATTTAAATATGATTTAGTTATAAGGAATAGGTTCGATAATTATTTCCTTGATAGTCTTACCGATTCGGTGGTCGAGCAAGTTTGTAACGGTTCTATATGGGTTCCTTATGGATTTGATGACTTTCCTGAATACGGAGGAGGAATAAATGACCAATTTGCGATAGGTACGTCGGAATCTATGGACATTTACTCCAGTATGTATCCGAATATGTATAAGTATGCCATGTCTCACATGAAATCAAAGGAGGGCTACGGAGTACCGCACAGAACCATACTTGATGTAGCCCAAGAAAATAATGTGAGCATAGAAAGATTTTGGTTGAAGTACGCATTGTATAAAAAACTAGATTTGTACAAGAAAAGAACAAAGAATATTTCCGACGAAGACTACAAGGAGCTGAGAATTTAATGACTAAAATCCTGATAACAGGTGGCGCTGGCTTCATTGGCTCACAACTTGGATATTATCTTAACAAACTGGGTAACGAAGTCTTTCTACTTGACAACATGAATCATGGCCATAGAGACAATCTAGAAATAGACGGGGAGAGCTTTGGTTGGTTTATTGACGATGATATTAGACGACCAACAATGTTATCCCACGTATCTGGAATGGATTATGTAATTCATTTGGCCGGATTGTCCTCTCTGCCTCTCTGTCAGTCTCAGCCTCAATACGCAATAGATGTGAACGTAGCAGGCACAGCCAATGTACTAGAGGCTTGCAGGCTGGCAAATGTGAAGAGGGTTATTTTTGCTAGTACGGGAGCGATATACGAAAACAACACAAAAGAGGAAGCTCCGTTTAGTGAGGACAAAACCGAGGTCAACCCGTATTTAATTTATCCAACCTCAAAATATCAAGCGGAATTGCTTTGTGACAGCTTCTCTAAATGTTACGGAATGGATATTATTAAACTAAGATTTTTTAATGTATATGGTCCCCATCAAGACTTTAAAAGAAAACAGCCTCCGTTTACCGGCTATCTCCTTAAACAACTTATGAACGGAGAAGATTTAAATGTCTTTTCAGACGGAGAACAAAGAAGAGACTACGTACATGTTGTAGACCTAGCCGAATTAATAAATAGATGCCTAGAAAATCCCAGTGCGTCAAATCAAACTTTTAATGTTTCGTCTGGGCAGGCGTATTCAGTTAATGAAATTGCTAATGCTATGATGGATTTATTTGACGTAAAAGTAAATATGAACTACCAAGATTCGAAAATTTATTGGGATAAATATCCAGTGTTGCATCAGCCTAAGAGATTCCATATTAATAAACAAATAGTTGTTGATGAGGTAAACAAATATGCTCTCGGCTGTACCAAAAAAACAAAAGAGCTTCTCGACTGGGAGGCTACAGTCTCCTTGGAAGAAGGTCTAAAAACTCTCGTAGATTACGCAAGGAAAATCTTTTAATGTGTGGAATACATGGCTTCACTTGGCCTAGCCAAGAAAAAATTGACGAAATGGTTGAATTGTCCTACAGAAGAGGGCCAGATGCTAATGATACCTACGTAGACGACAATATAAGTCTAGGTCACAACTTGCTCGCAATTACAGAAGAGCCAACAGTATCCAAGCAACCTTGGGTATTAGCAGATAGATGGATTCTGTGCTATAACGGAGAAATATATAATTATAAAGAGCTTAAACAGGGACTAGAAAAGAAGGGCTATGTATTTGAAACAGATTCTGATACAGAGGTTCTAGCGAAGGGGTTGTCTACATACGGAATAGATTTTATAAAGAGACTGGATGGAATGTACGCCATTGCTTGGTATGATAAATCTGAGCAGACGATTACCTTAGCTAGGGATAATACCGGCGTAAAACCATTGTATTACAGTCAGGACAATAGGAGAACCATGTTTTCGTCGTCAATCAAGTCTCTATTGTCTCTAGGAATTAGCAGAAAATTAGACACGACAGCTTTTGGTATATATAAAACCTTGGGCTATGTTCCCGGCCCAAAGACGTTAATTAAAAGCATAAAAAAAATAAGACCTGGAGAAATCATACAATTCTCCGTATTAGATGGAAGTAGAAAAATAACCGATTGCTCTCAGCCAAAAATAGAAGATAGCAGGAGTGAATTTGCTCCGGATGAATTTCGTGATGCTGTCTCTGATTCGGTTAGAAAATGCCTGATGGGACGTAGGCCGATTGGCTTATTTTTAAGCGGTGGCCTTGATTCTTCAATGATACTTCACGAGCTTGTTAGATACGACAATAAACCAAAAACTTTTACAACAAGGTTTGAGTGCGGCAAAAAAGACTCTGAAGATAGATTCAACAATGATGCAGATATAGCTGTTCAATTGAGCAAAGACTACAATACAGACCACACAGACTTTCTCATCACATTAGACAACTTTCTAGACGCTGTTGAACCCTGTATAGAAGCTCTTGAAGAACCACGGTTCAATAAAAACACACCTGCTTATTATCTGCTTAACCAAGAACTTTCCAGACAAGGAATCGTTGTAACCTTATCTGGAGATGGAGGAGATGAAATATTTACTGGGTACAAGCATCACAAGAGCGTCAGACCTCAAAGAGGAGGGATGAATTATTTAAGCCAATGGTACAACCTTACTAAATTTAAACAGCACATACCTTCAAACCAAGGTGGTATATCTCCTAACCAAGTTGTTACTTATATGTCTAAGTGGTTTCCTTGGGAATGTATGGGAAGAGATTGCATGAACAATCACTTATTCATAGAGACCTTAACACATCTTCCAGAGGACTATCTGATAAGAAATGATAAACTGGGTATGAATTTTTCAATGGAAGGCAGGTTTCCCCTAACTCTTAAAACCTTCAAAGAGTATGTTTTGGGTATTAATTCTTCTTGTAAGTTTTCACGTAAAGAAGAGGGTCTGACTGCTCCTTTTAAAAAGCTTCCAAAGCTGGCTTACAAAGGTCATCTTCCTGACTATATTATCAATAAGATGAAGACCGGCTGGTCTATCCCAACGGGAGAATGGTTGTCTAGTAAAAAATTTAGAGGAGAATTTCTACACCCCGCGCTAAGCAGGGGCTATCATTCTGGAACTGACGATTTATTCAACTTTAAAGCCATAAAGGGAATGAAGCCAGAAATGACAGTTTTTTATTTCAGGGTTTGGGCAAAGAAATACGGAATAACACTTTAAAAGAGGTACACAAATGTCGCACAAAACTTTATGTGGAGCAACACAGGGAAAGTTCTGGGGGGAGACTAGCTGTTTTTATGTAAGCGAAACCAGTGAGGTTCATTACCTTGAGGCCGTTAAAGGAGGGTACTGCTCACGACACCACCACGAAAAAAAATGGAATCGCTTTGTGGTTCTTGAAGGAGAGTTGAAGGTCACGATATATAAAGATGGAGGACAAGACGAAACTATCTTGTCAGACGGAATGTTTTCTGATGTTCCTCCTATGGTAGACCATCGTTTTGAGGCGCTGGAAGATACGAAGGCGCTTGAGGTTTACTGGGTTGACTCCCTAGACCCAACCGATATTGTTAGGGTAGATACTGGCGGAAAACAATGAGTGAAATAATATTAGTTGGAAACGGCCCTTCTATTTTAGAAAATGAGCTAGGCCCAAAGATAGATGAGTTTGACAAGGTTGTTAGATTCAATAATTTTGAGGTAGAAGGATATGAAAAGCACGTAGGTTCCAAGTGTAGCGTACTTGCTAGAAGGGCGTGCGATGATGTTAAAATGTGGCCAAATGAAATGTTTGAAGAAGTTGTTTGTTTTGTAACCTACTGTAAGTGGACTCAGGGCATGCTAAATGTGGCCAGACAAGTTAAGGGACACTATGAAGGTAAATGTACCGTGGTATTCCCGCATACCTGCGCTTCAATAGGACGGGAGATGGAGCTAGACCAACCCCATAATGAGTGGGCTTCAGTAGGAACCTTGGCTCTTGGCTACTTTACCAGAATATATGATAAAGTTACTGTTTGTGGCTTTGACCATCTTGTTCCACAGAACGGAAAAGTGGAACATTATTTTCCAAAGCCTCCCAAGGACGATAAGTTTCACAACGGAGAAAAAGAAAGGAGGTTTACAGAATCCCTGATATCACAAAACAAAGTTGTCAGATTGACTTAAATTAAGTGGTAGCTTTGGTGTAGTTATATGTAGGGGGCGACTAGGCTTCGACTGGATATTGCAGTTTTTAGTTGCGTGCCGTGGTTGGTCAGTTGGCCACGTTAAAAGCTGACTATATTTTACTTGCCGAAAATAATTTCGCAATGGCAGCTTAGCTGCGGAGGTTGCACAAGCCTTCTAGCCCCTTTGTGTTGACTCCGATAATTCGGATAGAGATGTCTGACTCGAAAAAAGTAGACGAATGGTTGTAGCCAACCTGACTCCGATAATCGGATAGCCTTGTTTGTTGGGCGATAACAACAAACTATGTACGTAGAAGCTATTAACAAGGTATCACAGGACGCGGGTTCGATTCCCGCCGCCTCCACTTATGCCTAAATTTTATGCAGAATCAAAAGATAAGAAACTAATAATAGATAGGCCAAACGCAGAAGAGGCCGCTAAATCTTTTATCAGTCTTAACCCAGATTTAGTTTATGAGGCAATGAAGACAGGCGACAGTGCGTTTATCCACGTTGTCGAGACTGGATTTGAAGGTCCTTATAAAACTGATTGTATGTTTGATATAATAGAGCTGGTATATAAAATGGGGCCAAACGGATAAAATGAATATTATTTATTTTATCTTCTGGCTTTCAATAGCAGCTATCAGTTGCATAGATTTGTACTGGGCCATACGAATAAGAGAAAGTCTATTACAATTAGAGTTAAATCCAATAGGGATATTCCTACTAAAAGCTGGAGGCATTGAACTATTCATGGCGTTAAAAATGTTTGGGACTATTTTAGTTTTATTTATTTTATATTTTTTATATATGAATAATAGAAAGTTAGCTTGGTGCGTGACTACAGTCTTGTTTATTTTACAGGGAATGCTGTGCTATCATTTATTTCATGTTAATTCAGAACCATTTATTATAAAAAAGACTAAGTACTACAGACAGACAAAGGAACTAGAAGTAAAATCGTATATTAAGGAACAATAAGGAAAATGGAAAGTTTAATTATTACTGCAGTTAGAGCCAGACTTGAAGCAGACAAAGCTGAAGCGCTGGCGACATTAGCTATCTACAACAACGCTTCTGTTGGCGTTGGAGAACATCCTCAAGTAGTTGAGGAGGCGTATAATGCTCTCAAAGCGCTAGAATCCGCAACATCTGCGATAGAGGCGCTTAACTCTTTATCCAAACCAGAAGATGACAAAGGAGACTAGTATGTTAAGGTCAGGAACACAGAGAAGAGACTTCTTAAAAATTGGCGCAATCGGAGCTGGGCTGTCGGCAATGGGTTTGTCTGATTACGCGCTTGCACAAGAACAGGGATTAAAAGACAGTTCTGTTGTTTGGGTCTGGCTAGGAGGAGGACCAACTCAGTTTGAAACTTTTCATGCTCCAAAAGAAAGCAGTGTTCCTGATGAATATAGGTCTCAGGGAGGAGCCTTAAGAGATAAAGATACCGGTATGGCGTTTGGTTCTAATTGGGAGAACCTTATTAAACAGGCAGCTCGTTTAAATGTTGTTGATTCTTTTACTCATGGAGATTCATCTCACAGACAAGCCACCCATTGGGTGATGACTGGTCAGCGCAACAATGAAAGAAGTCAAACATCGAATGCTATGTATCCTTCTCATGGCTCAATAGTTTCTTCTGTCTATGGCCCCAATCATCCTAACAACGGAGTACCATGCTACGTTAAGCAGGGAAAAATTGAGGGAGAAGACCCAGCGTGGCTCGGCGGTGCTTATAAGGCCTTTGACCCTTCCAATAAAGATAATCTAACCCCCAGAGTAGACTTAGAAAGATTTAAAACTCGCAACGAACTACTGAATGGGCTGGACGTTACAAATGTAACCAGTAGGTCTGCTGTTTCCGTTGAGAAATACAAGAACCAAGCTTACGATGTAATACTTGGCGATGCAAAGGATGCCTTTAACCTAGATAAAGAAGACGATAAGACTAAAGAGCTTTATGGAAAAGACTCTATAGGACAGCAGCTTCTTCTTGCTAGACGACTTTGCGAGTTTGGAACTAGATTTGTAACTCTCCATTACGGTGGGTGGGATATGCACAGCAATATTGCCAATGCCTTAAAGGGTAGAGTGCCTCCTATTGACAAGGCTCTTGCGGCATTTGTTGAAGATGTCCACCAAAGAGGTCTTAACGAAAAGATTCTCCTCATTGTAACTGGAGAGTTTGGTCGTACCAAAATGAATAAGAATGGAGGTCGTGACCACTGGCCCTCCATCTCCACCCTTCTTATGTCTGGTGGTAGGTACGAAAGTGGCAGGGTGATAGGCAAGGCCGACAAGTCCTACACTCCTTCTGAAAATCCGTATGGTCCTATTGATGTTGCCTCCACCATGTTTGACCACTTCGGAATTCCACAGTCGATACAGAAAACTGATAATGGCGGTCGTCCTCGATACCTACTGGAAGGAGAAGCAAAGGTAATACTATGAAAAAATATCAAGAAGCAGCTCAAGAACATTTTAACGAAACTGGATATGAAGAAGAAATTACTGAATCAAACTTTGTTTTCCCTGAAGAATCAGATTATGTTGATTTTGGAGAGGATACAGAAGAGTGGGATATTGCCGCTGAAAAACCTGGTCTTTGGGAAAATATAAGGAAAAAGAAAAAGAGGATGGGAGATAAGTATAAGCCAGCAAAACCGGGAGACTCTGACCGACCGGACCCCAAGTCTTGGAAAAAGGCCCAGTCAGAATCTTATTATATATATGAAGACCCGATGACCGGAGAGGTTTTTACTTATAAAAGAAAAGGCACATATAGAAAAAATGGGAGGTCTCTTGTGTTTAAAGGCAAGGCGCACGAAACAGAAGCTGCCGAGTACCAAGGTCGCAAAGTACAGCTCAATAAACCATTTAGAACCCCTGACGGTCCAAAAAAGATGTCTGTTTATGTGAAGAACGAAAAGGGCAATGTCGTTAAAGTAAACTTTGGTGACCCCAACATGGAAATCAAACGCGACAATCCAGCCAGACGTAAAAGCTTCAGGGCAAGACATAAGTGCGACACTCCTGGCCCGAAATGGAAGGCTAGATACTGGTCCTGTAAAAACTGGTAACGAGGAAATTCAATGTCCATAAAATTAACAGAAGTTGCTGCCTCTGAAGTAAAGAAATTTATTGAAGAGTATGACTCTGATGATAACCATTACTTAAGAATTGCAGTGATGGGGGGTGGCTGTTCTGGTTTTCAGTATGGTCTCACAATAGACAGTATGTATGATGAAGAGAAAGATACTCTTTATGAACAGCATGAAGTACAGGTTATAGTAGATAAAAAATCTGCTTTATATCTAGACGGAACTACACTGGATTATCATTCGGATATTTCTCAGAGAGGATTTGTGTTTGACAATCCAAACGCAGTAAAAAGCTGTGGGTGTGGTAGTAGTTTCCAAGCGTAATTCGCATGACCTTGCGGTATAGTGCTTGTAGGAGGTTAACCGCCATTTTTATTTAGGAATCTGCTGGTGAAAAATATAGCTCTGTGTATCATAGCGACTAGGCGCTACAAGAGATTGCTAGAGCCACTTCTTGAGTCTGTTAAAAAATATTTCCTTACCCAGCATAGCTTAAGTTTCTTTATATTTGCAGACTCTGCTGACTACGAAGGATGGCTAGACCTTGATGAATACAATGTTTGCTGGACCCAAATAGAACATCTGCCATTTCCTTTGCCTACTCTGTTTAGATACAAACAGTTTTTAAAAAAGGAAAAGGAACTAAGCTCTTTTGACTACATTTTTTATTGCGATGCCGATGTTAGATTTGTTGGCGAGGTAGGCAACGAAATGCTTGGTAAAGGCATAACTGCTATTGAGCATCCAACCGCCCCGTTCGGAGACATGAGAGAAGACTTTAAGGGTTGGACATTTGAAAAAAATCCTGAATCTCTGGCATACATAGCACCGGAAGACCAAAAGAAATATTGGTGCGGCGCAATACAAGGTGGGTTATCAGAAAAGTATTTAGAGGTTATCAAAATTCTAAACAATAATATAGATGAAGACCTTGGACAAAACATAATCGCTCGATATCACGATGAAACCCACTGGAACAAATACCTTTCACAAAATCCTCCAGATATATCTCTTCCTTTCTGGTACTGCTTTCCAGAGTCAAAAGACTGGCCGACCAAACAAAATCCTTGGAGGCCAGATATTCATGTTCCAGACGAAGAGGAAATAAAAATGCTATGTCTGGATAAAGACCTGCATGGTGGGTATCATTTATACAGAGGAAATGCTAAAAAATGAAAGCTCAGATTATTTGTATAAAAATATCTGGACAATCCGATGTTTAAAGTCTATTATAATATATGCGGGATGATATAAAAGAAACACGAGAACTGGTTAATATGAATCTATACAAAGGCGAGCAGCCTACAGTTATTAATACTGGTATTTCTGTTTTTACTGTATGTATGAACAGAAATGAAAATTTATATGAGTCTCTAAAAACTTGGGTGGCATGCCCATCTATTGATGAGATAATTATTCTAGACTGGTCTTCCAATAATAAAATTCAATACGACTTTTTCCCAAAAAAAGTAAAGATTTTTAGGGTAGAGGGACAAAAAAGATGGCACTTATCGAAAGCGTTCAACCTGTCCGCAAGGCTTACTTCCAATGACAAGATATGCAAATTAGACTCTGACTACAAAATATCCAAAGACTTTTTTATAAAACATCGACTTAAAGAAGGAACGTTTTTTGCCGGAAACGAGTCTGCGGCAAGAAATGAAAATGAAAGATACTTGAATGGCTGCCTATATATAAATAGAGAAGACTTTTTTAAGGTCAATGGGTATAATGAGAATATAAATTCTTATGGATATGATGACACAGACCTTTATGATAGACTAGAACTAAGCGGGTTGTCTAAGTTAGCTATAGACCTAAATGAGATTAGGCATATTGCCCACAAAGATTCTGTTAGGCTTAATACTAAAAGCATAATGAAGGAAAGCTGCGAAGAATCAATAAAAGAAAGCAAAATAATTTCCCAAGAAAACCCTTGGTCTACTGACAGCAAAATGTCTGCTTTCTATCACCATGGAAAAAGGTTGATACAAAGGCCTACATTAATTACGTCTATTCCTCCGCACAACCTTAAAATGCACAAAGAGTGTATAGATTCTTGGGTCCTTTGCGGTTTCGATGTATTATCCCTCAATGAGCAAGACGAAATCAAAAGACTTGAAGACAAATTTCCCAACGTTCAGTTTATAGCATCTAAGAATAGCAATAGAAAACACTTTGGAAAACCATTGGTATATATAGATGAGATGATAGATGTCCTTCGAAATGTAAACACTGAGCTGGTTGGAATTTGCAATTCAGATATATATATTAATTCTCCTATGTCTTTACAATTTAGAATGCAAAGGCTTACAAAAGACTCCTTGGTGGTATTACAGCGAGTCGATGTAGATAGCAAGGGCAATAAAAAGCTTTATAAAGATGGCTTTGATTTCTTTCTATTACAGAAGAAGAACTTAGACTTAATACCGAAGAGCAAGATTATCAACGAAGAACCAGGTCTTTGTATGGGGATGCCGTGGTGGGACTATCTGATACCCCTGTCTTTCTTGCAGATGGATAAAAAAATTATAAGAATAGTGACAGACAGAGGCAGATTCTTGGACAAAAATATAATTTTTCACAGGGACCATGAAGCAAACTGGAACCCCTTGTCGTATATGTATTTTAATCGAAAATTTTTAGAGCTTATGGAAAAGGTAAAAATGAATATACACGCACAAGGGCCAGCCATAATACAAGAGATACTTAAAAATCTGAGTGTGCAAGAAATATGAACCACAAAGACTTCATAAAAAAATACCCAGAATTAAGTGCTCCGCAATTCTATTCTGCTTTTGGGTACTATATTTTTAAAAATGCTATTCCGACCCATTTTATTCACGAGGTATTAAACCAACATAAAACCATATTAGCAAAATCAAACAAAGAACTCATGAGGTCAAACGGAAAAAAAGAATCTCATATTTTTGAAGGGGGCCTTTTCGTAAATCCTGTGATAGACATAGATAAAGAATTAGACACAAGTCTGATGTCATATTATCATGTTATAAATTATTTGCTTGAGCTGCCTAATCTTAAGAATAAGCTAAAAAAGATTTGCTCTGCTTTTCAATTATCGCAAACACTGGTTTTTGAAAAATCATTCTATTCGTTATTCTCGAAAGAAGAGGGCTTCAGCTGCTACATCCCATTGGTAGATACCCATAATGCCTTCCTTTATTATGGCTCGCATCATGAGAAAAAAAAGAAGTACGAAGAGAATAAAAAAATACGTGCTATGTTGGACACTGGCGATATAATTGTATTAAACGGAATGCTTGAGGCTGGAATTGAAGACATGCAACCATACTCACCATCTATAAAGTGCTTTTACAAAGACAAACAGTGATGGATACCGATATCCTTATAAGGACCTTTTATAAAGACGTATATTGGCTAGAGCATTGTTTAAGGTCAATATACAGGCATTGTCGTGGCTACAGAAATATAGTCGTAGTATTTCCAGAAAATCAGTACGGCTTTTTTGAGCACATAAAGAATTACCCAAGAGTCATACTTAAAACATGTAAAAAGCATGACAATGATTACATAAAACAGCAATTGACAAAGTTGCATTCTGATGAGTATACAGACAGTCATTATATATGGCATGTTGACTCGGACAATATATATACCAAAAAATTCAACCCCAGAAACTTTATGTCTGGAAGAATAATATGCGACTACAATATATATAGCAAAACAAGACAATACTTTCAAGAGCAAGACCCTTCCTCTAACCCTTGGCTCTCTACTATTAATAATTTTTTTGACCTAGATAATAAATATGATTTTATGAGAAGGTTTCCTATAGTCTATCCTAGATGGATATACCCAGAGTTCAGAAAATTTTGTCTAGAAACTCACAAGATATCTATTGAGGATTATTATCAAAAAGAAAAAGACAACCCTCCGTCTGAATTCAATTTGCTAGGTGCATACGCTTGGTATTACAGAAGAGAGAGGTTTGAATGGAGAGAGATAAAAAGAGACCTCGTTGCGATAAGATTAGATACAGGAAAAAAAGAATTCTTAAAACATTATCGCCCCCTGATGCAACTCTGGTCTCATTTCACAAGATTACACGATTTTCACAACGAATCTATGAAAACGCAACTTGATAAATTCTTAGACGAGATGATAAATAAGGAAATGTCAGACGAAGAAATAAGAGATAGTTGTCTTAGCAGAGAACATAAACCTGGCATCTGGGAATTTTTGTTCCACCCCACGCCGGAGGTGGTGGACAGGCTGCTTCTGGTTGACCCGCAGCTACACCAAGGGTAGGTTTTATAGCTGGGAAATGCTGCAAAAATATGGATATCCCTCCGATGTTTAATCTTATTATTAATTATTTTGAGTGTGGCAACTCTCAAAGACAGAAAGAGTACGACCTTTGCCTTCGTGAGAATTTAAAAAATGAACACATAAGTAAAATATTTTTATTTTCCACTACCAAAAAGCCCCCGAATCACGATAAAATAAGAGTATTAAGCATACCCAAAGAACCGAGCGTTCAAGACATGCTTTCTTTTGCAAATAAATCTTTGATAGAGCAACCATGTATAATTGCAAACTCAGACATTGTATTCGATAATACGCTTTCTGAGATTGGAGATTTATCTGGTCTGTTTCTAGCCTTAACAAGATGGGAAGAAGATGTTTATGGTAAAAAGCTAAGTCTGTATAACCCACCGTGGGGCTCAGAGGTATCTCAAGACTCTTGGATTTTTAAAAGTCCGTTTGTCCCTTGTGAAAGGTTGGGCTTTCCGCTTGGGTTTTTAGGTGCAGATGGAAGACTGTCATTTGTGGCAAACAAATCGGGTCTTAAGGTAATAAATCCATCAAAAATTGTTATCACAAGACATATCCATACCTGTAATTATAGAACCAGAGCTAAGACAAAAAGGGTTTACGGGGAATACTTATTTGTAGAGCCAAGCAATTTTTTTAAGACACCAAGTTATTATAGAGGCGCTAAAATGACCGATGGAAAAGTAATTCATACTAGAATAAAATCAAACCGGTGAGAGTAACATGTCAACATTAATAACGGGGGGAACGGGGCTTGTCGGAGCAGCTTTAAAATCCGTTGTTCAAGGCCCTTCTTTTTTTGCCTCTTCTAGGAGTCACGACTTAACAAGACCAGAGGATGTGAATAGGTTGTTTGAAGAGGTAAGGCCGTCAAAAGTTATTCATTTGGCCGGTATGGTTGGTGGAGTAAAGGCCAACTCAGATTATGTTGCGGATTTCTTTACAAACAACATCTATATCAACACAAATGTTCTTCATTTCGCCAGCCTGTATAAAGTAGATAAGCTTGTAGCTGTTTTGAGTACGTGCATATATCCAGATGATGTAACATATCCTATTACAGAAGACCAGCTTCATAACGGCAGGCCCCATGAGTCTAATTTTGGCTACGCCCACGCTAAGAGAATGCTGGAAGTACAGGCCAGAGCATACAGAAAGCAATATGGTTGCAATTTTATAACGGCTACTCCCACAAATATTTTTGGAGAAAACGACAATTACCACCCAGAAAATTCTCACGTAATACCAGCCATAATGAAAAAAATATACGAGGCAAAACAGCAAGGGGGGGATGTGGAATTATGGGGAAGTGGCAAGCCAATGAGACAATTTACTTATTCTAAAGATATCGCCAATATATTAATGTTTCTAATGGATAATTACGATGAAGAAGAGTCTATAAATATTGGGAACGACTTCGAGTATTCCATCAATCATGTTGCTAATTTAATAGCTGATATAGCTAATTTTAAAGGCGACATTATTTGGAGGACCGATATGCCAGAAGGACAGCACAAGAAGCCCTGCGATATGACAAAGTTGCACGATTTGGGCTGGAATAAATTTACCGATATCTTTCGCGCCTTAGAGTGTACCTACAGGTGGTTCGAGAAAAAATATCCTAGTCTCAGAGGGCTGTCTTGAATGAAGATACCAAAAAAGCATAAAGAATCCCTGAGGCAACACACCGAAGCAAAAAAGGAGAACACTAAAATAAAAGAGAGGAAGGAGCGGCTTAGCTATTCTTCCAAGTACATAATTATGGAAGAACTAATTTCTCTTTTCCTAGAACACCCAAGCTCAGCATGGCATAATAAGCTTGACGTGGGTAAGGTTCCAACTATTTACTATGTGGGATTAGGAAAGTCTGGCTCCACCTCTCTGTCACAGGGATTTGATGTTGGGTGTGCTCATTGGCACGGAAAAAAACATTTCCAAGAAAAATACGGCACCAAACTTGTTTATAAAAACGATATCTGCTTGTATGATTTAATATTGTACATAGCAAAAAGATATAAGTTCAAGCCACTAATAATAGAAGCCTGCAGGGAACCTGTTATCAGATGTCTTTCTCTTATCAGCCAACGCATGAGCAACGGATGGTATAGCCCGGTTGCTCCCTGGAACCTTATCAGTACGCCCCCGCTTAGCGAAGAAAGGATGTACGATAAATTTATGGAGGAAGCGAACCATCACGTTAAGGGAATGGAAAGGAGGTGGCCGCGAGCAAACTTTAGGCCAAATAGTTTTAAATGGAATGATTCTTTTGGAGTAGATTTAACTGACAGCTTTGATAAAAATAAAGGCTATTCCTTTACAGAGCTTGAACACGTAAAACTACTATTTTTAAGACTGGAGGATTGTAAGCAATGGCCAACAATCTTTACAGAACTTGGGTATAACTACTCTGACAATAAATGGAACTCTTCTGTAGACAAGCCTATAGCAAAAATATATCAAAGGGTAATAGACAATTTTAAAGTACCCGTTGAAAGACTCCAAACAATATACGCAAACAGAGCCGTCAAGCCTTTTTACTCAGAAGAAGAGATAGAGTATTTTATAGAAAAATGGAAGGAGTAGGACAATTTAATGGCTGGTAAGATTAATATAATGGCCCCTATAAACTCACTGGGATATGGCGTAGTGGGATTAAATGTGAGCAAAGGACTGGCAAAAAACGCAGAGGTATCTCTTTTTCCAATTGGAAACCCAGAGGTAAGCACGCAGGAAGACGCATCTGCAATTCAGAGCTGCATAAAGAACCAGACTTCCTTTGACGCTAAGGCCCCCTGTTTGAGAGTCTGGCATCAATTTGCAATGGCGGAACAAATAGGGAATGGCTTGAGGTGTGGGCTGCCTATCTTTGAATTAGATGCTTTCAATGAAAACGAGATACATCACCTAAACTCTTTAGATAAGATTTTTGTTTGTTCCGAGTGGGCTAAGCAAGTCGTTATTGATAATACAAATGCAAAAGACAATGTTCATGTGTGTCCTCTCGGTGTAGACAGGACCGTCTTCTTTGAAAACAACGCCGACACTGGAACAGAAACTAAATTTATCAATATAGGGAAGTGGGAATTTCGTAAAGGACACGATGTTTTAGTAGAAGCTTTTGAAAAAGCATTCGAGCCAAGCGACAACGTACAACTATATATGATGAACCATAACCCATTTTTAAATCAAGAGCAGGAGCGTGAGTGGGTTGATTTGTATAAGAACTCAAAGATGGGTGGGCAAATAGAAATATTACCAAGAGTACAGACTCATCAAGAGGTGGCAAATATAATAAGACAAATGGACTGCGGTGTTTTTCCATCAAGAGCAGAGGGGTGGAATCTCGAAGCCATAGAAATGTTGTCTTGCGGCAAGCAACTAATAGCTACGGACTACTCGGCCCATACGGAATTTTGCACCAAAGAAAATTCTCGTCTCATTGAGATTGAAGAAAAAGAATCTGCCTATGATGGGATTTGGTTTCACGGACAAGGGATGTGGGCAGAGCTTGGTTCTTCCGAGGTAGACCAGCTCGTTGAGCATTTACGCGATGTGCATAAGGAGAAACAGTCCGGAAAGCTTTCTAACGAAGCAGGTATAAAAACGGCCAAAGAATTTAGTTGGCAAAAAACCACGGATATTATACTGGAAAACATGGAAATTTCTCAAGTCGTCGCTTGACTTTTCCGATACATATAGTAGAATAAATTTGAGTTCGTAGAATCAGGAATTTATAGGAATTAGAAAATGACAGTAGACATAGTAGGAATTGGAAAAGTTAAAAAAGAATATCCTCCCGCAAGGCTGTCTGAGTTTGAAACTCTTTACGATTATCTTGGTCATGCTAAGAGAATGATAGGATATTTTACACATGGGTCTTTAAGCAAACAAATGCTTTCTAGTGAGGACGCCATCTCAAATGTCGCCACAGCGATAATGCTTGCTGACTGGACTTGGGACGAAAGCTATATTGGAAAAACCGGAAAGAAATGTACGAAGCACACTTATAGAAACCTAAGAGGACTGTGGGCTATCAAGTCATATCTTGTAAGACAAAAGCGTAAAAATAAAAACAAGATAGATTCAATAAACAAAAATATAGATGAAGACGGCACGCAGCTTTCCTCTATTCTTCAGGGAGACTCTGAGCCTCCTATCAAAGCTATTCTCAAATCCGAACTGAGAGAGATATTAGAAGATGTAATCTCATGCGGAATAATTACCCAACAGCAAGAGAAATATTTGAGGTTGTATTATTTTGGCTCTATGTCTTATTCAGAAATAGCAAGAGAAAATGGGGTGAGCAGACAGGCCGTTCATGACAGTGTGAGCAGGGCTATAAAAAGTTTAGAAGAGGAACTATCTTCCGAAGGAGCCGTTTGAAATGAGAAAAGACTTAGCGATAGGAAAACAAGGAGAAGACGGGTTCATAAAAATTCTTAAAAAAGCAAAGCTAAAAGCAAGCAGTAATAACGATAAAAAGACACGTTCTCACTACGATATTAAAGCTGAGCTTGATGGTCAAGAATTTACAGCAGAGGTTAAAAATGATTTGTATGCAGCAAAAAGTGGCAATATAGCTATTGAAGTCTTTAACCCTTACTCAAATAAAAAAAGTGGTCTATCTATAACAAAGTCTGACCTTTGGGTCCATATAGTTGACAGTCAGTATTGGGTGGCAAGAACAAAAGAACTAAAGTCCTTTGTCGCAAAGAATACTCCTTTTAAAAAGTTTGATAGGGCTGGCGACGGAAATGCAAATATTTTATTATATAAAGTGGAATCTATAATTCCAGAAGTTTTTCATAGAATAGACAACTTAACAGCCAAGAATATTAAGGGTCTAATTAGCGACTTAATTTTACAAGGGTAACTTTTAATGGGGTATAATATTATAAGGAAGCTATTTTTTTGGAGAAAGAAGAAGGAACCCCCGAAAACAGAAGAGGAACCAGAATTTATGGTTTCTGTTATGGTTGGGTGCAATAAGAACGGAGACTTGGATGTAAAGTGTGAATGGTTAGAAGAAACGGATGAGGCATCCGCTTTCCTCGCAGAGATACTTTTTTATTTAGAATCGGGTTTTCTTGGTCCTTACTTACAAAACATACTTATTCAACACACAGCGGAAAATCCCGAGGCAACAGACTTTGTAATCTCTACAGTGGCTATGCTGGGCGCAATGATGCAAGGCTCATCTGAAAGGCCTCTAGTAAAACCATCGCACGTTTTTGGAGCACAAATGGAGGCGGGGCATGAGTGAATCATTTTGTGATTTTTCTGATGACAAAGGACAATGTTGTAACAGTATCCCTGAATATTCAGTTGCCAGTCAAGAAAATAAAATGAATGTTTGCGAGCGTCATTTTTGGTATTTATATGACCCAGATTCAGGAGATGAGTATTGCCGCCTTAGTAACCCCTGAAGAGGTGCAAAATGACAAGAGTAGAAAGAAAAGTTGTATGGGAAAAATGGAAAGACCCCTACAGTGAAACAGACGAATGGTTTCCTCCATCAAAGTCTGACAAAAAAACAGAAGAGATATCTTTCGAAGACATAGAAGAAGAAGATATCTTTGAGCAGCCTATACAACAAATCTTATTGTCAAATATGGGCGTTATGCCGGTAAGCAATCATATTGACGTTGGAAAAATCTTCAATTTCTGGACGGCTCATACCAGCTTTTCAATCAGTCCTAATATCGCCAACAGAATAGAAACTGTAGAGGGAGTTGAAGTATTAGATATTTATACACGATATAGATTTCGCGTTGGTATAGGTAAGCTGTTCACAGATAGAGATGTCATGAATGCTATTCAACAAGCCATATGTACAAATGAATAACCTATGTCAAGACAAACTCGTAGCGAACTTGTATCAAATATCCATGAGCATGGAATAAATATAGCTACAAGGGAATTGTATTTACATGGTCACATGGGAGAATCAGAAGAAGAGCCCGGTGTTGACTATAGAATGGCGGTTAGGCTTGAAAAAAACCTAAGATTGCTTGGTAAATCAAGCGACCCTATTCTGATACATATGCATACGATAGGGGGAGAATGGCATGATGGAATGGGAATATATGATGCCATTCAATCCAGCCCATCTGTCGTGACAATCTTAGCCTATGGCTCAATCTCTTCAATGAGCAGCGTGATTATTCAGGCTGCTGATTTTAGAGTATTAATGCCACACGCCGAATTCATGACTCACTACGGCTCTATATCCGTGGAGTGCAATTCGGTTTCTGCGAAATCTGCTATAGATTGGAACGAAAGATGTAACAAAATTATGCTCGAAATCTACGCAGAAAAATGTCTAGAAGCAGATAAGTTTGAGGGGCATACTTTACATAGAATTAAAAAATTTATAGACACTAAGATGAGGCAGAAGCAAGAGTGGTACTTGAATTCTAGAGAAGCAGTTGAGCATGGTTTTGCTGATGCCGTATTCGGTGATGAGAACTGCTCATCATTCGCTGCTCTTCTAGAAAAATAAAATGTATAAAGAAATCAGCTGTTACGATAAAGACACTACAGAACATACAGTAACAGAGTCTATCTTTACAGCCTTAAAGCACGGTTTTCACGGCGTCTCTGTTCCCGCCTACTATTTGCCACTAGCCAAAGACCTGATACCAGATGGGTTTGTTGTGGCTTCTTCTGTCGATTATCCGGGCGGTCTTTCTAGCACAGGCGTTAGGTGCCATTCTTCTATCAATATAATTCGTGCTGGTGCAAATGCTGTAGACCTTGTTGCAAACAGCAATCTTCTTGTCAATAGAAAATTCAAAAAATTCAAAGAGGACATAGAAGCAAATTATAAGATATGTCAAGACAATAATTGTTCGCTTCGAGTGATGTTCGAATACAGAATTTACGATAAAAATAGTCTAATTTTAGCTGCATGCGACATAATAAGAAGTGTAGGAGTTGACTATATCTTTCCGTCAACTGGCTCCATGGTCGATGATATTGAGGACTCCATAGTAGTTGGCTTCCTTCTACAGAAAAAAAAGGAGCTAAATGTAA
>TARA_R110002012_G_scaffold40360_2_pt1 | contig 25431 bp, 41 predicted proteins | sample TARA_R110002012 | Tara Oceans TARA_R110002012 (sample SAMEA4396515) | marine metagenome | biome: Westerlies Biome; feature: [DCM] deep chlorophyll maximum layer (ENVO:01000326); material: water (ENVO:00002006), including particulate matter (ENVO:01000060) such as... | depth 40 m | reverse complement strand
GAACTACGTGAGATTTACGATGCGCTATATGCGTACAATTACGATTTTGAATACATAGAAATATGAGCGCAACTAGAATCATAGAAGACTACCTACGCTATAACGACTTGTCGGAAGTTGTTATGCTTGTCTATTTAGACGAGTTTACGTCTATGCCCTCAGCAAAACTTATGGACGTAATGTCGTTAGCAAGCGACCTATTGTACGAGAATCAATTTGACAGAGCGTTAGACCAACTTGACATAGCGTACACACTAGCCGAGCGTGAATACGGACGAGGGCTAGAAACCGATTTAATTGACGAAATAATAACAAATATCTAATGGACAGAAATGATATACAAGTATGGGTAAGGTTTTACCTATATGACGGAAAAAGCGTAGACGTAGATTTTGAGCCTTTGTCTTTCAGGTCGCATAGCGAGTACGTAGATGCTTTTGATGAGCATTGGACTGAGTACAGCAACAAAGACCAAGACTACGATATTGTTGACTGGGACTACATAGACCAAAAGGGAGCGTTTGGTATGTACGACGACAAAAACGTATGGGACGCTTACAATAACTTATTTGACTTAGCTAAAGAATACGGAGTAAAGCCTGAGACTATGTTTGAGCTTGTAGCCTACGGTTGGGGTATCGAGCAACTAGAAGACGTAATGGAAAATGCGTATGAAGGTGAGCATAGTAATTTTGTAGAATTTGCTAACTATCTAGTAGAGGAAGAGTTATTAAACGAGGACTACTACGCAGGCTTATTTGACTACGAAAAATTTGGTAGAGAATTAAAGTATGACTTTGGTATAGAAGAGCTAGTTGAAGACTATGGCTATGACATAGCTTACGCAGAAGAACTTTTAGACGGAAGTGACGAAGATTTTGCTGAGTGGTATATAGAAATGTCAGGTGACGTAACAGATTTAGGAATTGATTTTATTTCTAATTATTTAGACTACAAAAAACTAGCTAGAGACTTAGAGTACGAAGGCTACTACGAAATTAACGGACACATTTTTAGACCTTACTAATAAAAAGAATATGAGTAATTTAGATTTTTTTGAAGAAGCAGACGAGCTTTTATACCAGGCACAGCGTGAAACTAATGACGCTGACGCTTTAGGTGCAATAGATTTGTTAGCTAATAGCTTAGTAAGAGCAAGACACCAAGACGAGTTTTTAGAGTCTATTGACTACGTTTACGGGAATCATTTATCTTTTTTACTTACTGGTAAAGAGGCAATGTTAGTCAACAATTTGTTAGACGATTTACTTAGTATTATAGATTACTAATGAGCCTAATAAGAAGAATATGGGACGTATGGACTAACTCAGCTCAGGAAGAGTTAATGGTTATGTTAGAAGAGTTTGCATTTGATTACGACTACGACACTAGATTCTTAGCTGCCTTAGGTCAAATGGAGGACGCAATATTTGACGAAGACTACGAAAGGCTACGCTTATTATTTGAGCGTTCTGCACCTGCATTGATCCGTGCCTTAGACAAGGATTTATTTTATGAAATTATTGATGAAGCCGAATACGGCTATTAAAAACCTGGGTAATTAAACGCCCTTATATATATATGTATGAGCAAGTATAAGTTCGATGAAGAAGTAGTAGAAGAGACAAAAGTCGAGGAAACTACAGTTGAGGAATCTACCCCCGATTCCCACGAAGCATTTATTAATCTTTTAGTAGATATGGGGTTATCTGCTGAACAAGCTGAAGCAGTACACCAAATGGCTATGGATTTAATCGAAGCTAGTGAAGGTGAAGTTGTGGAGGAAAAAGTAACTGAAGAAGTGAAAGAAGAAGTAAAAGTAGAAGCGTCACGTGAAGACCGTAGAAGTCGTCGTGGACGTAGAAGCCGTAGAGGTTTCAATTCTGAAGGTCGTGAGGATCGCAAAATTGCACGCCTCCGTCGTCAAAACATTGAGTTGCGTAAGCAGCTTAGAGAGTTTGGTCAGTCGCCTGCAACCAAGCCACTTAGAAACGCTCCATTTGGAGAGGTATCTGAGGAAAGCAACACTCAAATGGGTAAAGCTACAGCGCAGGCATTTAATATGATTTCTAAAAACCTAAATAAGTAATGAGCTATTCACGTTCACTATCAAGAAAGCGTAGAGAGTTTAACAATCCAAATGTTACACCTAATACAACTTATGCAGGGGTACACGCAGCACCGTTTGTAGCTCCTGCTCTTAAACTCGCCTCAACCCTACAAAAAGGGTTTGTGCGTCAAATCGACGGTATACAAAACAAAGCCGTAATTTCAAGTCTAACTTCTGACTACATTATTCAAGCAGCAAGCTGTGATTGGGGTGACGGAAATAACTTAACTCTTGGTGAAAGAGTATTAGAGTTAAAAGACCTTGCAGTAATGGAGGCACTTTGTCGTAAGACATTACTTCCAACTTGGGCAGGTATGACAGGAGCAAGAGAGACTATGACAGCAGGCTCACCTGAGTTTGTAAACTTCTCTATGGCTACTGTAGCAGGTTACGCAGCACAAGGTGTTGAGGATTCTATATGGGCTAGTACAAATCACTTTGACGGAGGGTTCTTATCTGACTCAGGAACATTTAACGCAGCAGGCTACCAAAATTCTATATTAGGTACTCGTGTAGGAGGAAACCCTATTGTAAACGAAGTAACGGTTGGAGCTACAGGCTTCGATGCTGCTGCTAGTGTTATCGTAGGAGCAACTGGAGCTTTCCACCTTGCATATAACGAAGCTGTAGATAACTGCCCTGCTATTCTGAATCGTGCTGACATTGCGTACTACGTTTCGCCAAAGACGGCAGGAGCATATATGACAGGTCTAGCTATTTCAGGAGCGCATCAGGGTGTGAATATGCAGTCTACAAACCAAGCGTTTGATACTCTGCAATACTTAGGTATTCCAATTCACGTTTGTCCTGGTATGCCTAATGATGCTATCGTATTAACTTACGAAGAGAATCTTGTTGTAGGTTCTAACCTGAACACGGATTATACGACAGCGCAATACATTGACGCTTGGCAGTATGACGGATCAGATAACGTAAAGATTGCTATGCGTTTCGGACTAGGTTGTCAGGTAGGTCTACCTTCTGATGTAGTTGTTGGTGCATTTGCAGCAGTCTTCGCATAATCGTTAACCTCTAAAATAAAATAAAATGGCTTGTGATTTAAGTTCAGGAAGAACAGTAGGTTGTAAAGACGGAGTAGGCGGAATTATCGCTGTCTTCATCGGAAACTACCTAGATATGGTAAACAACGGTACTTTCGCAGAGAGTAGCGGAGTAGTAAGTGCTATTGCTGCACAAACCTTTTACCAGTTTGATGTACGTCCAGAAACGTCAAGCCTTACTATTAACCTTCAAGCAAATCCTACTAATGGAACTACGTTCTTTGAGCAAAATCTATCTTTGGTTTTCCAAAAGTTAGACTCAACAGATATAGACGACATTAGAATCCTATGTCAAGGTCGCCCTAATATTTGGGTGCAGACTCAAGACGGAGCAATTATGCTACTAGGAGCAGAATTTGGTATGAATGTAACAGGAGGCTCAGTACAATCAGGTACGGCAATGGGAGATTTAACTGGATACAATATCGAGTTACAAGGAAAAGAGAAAGCAGTATGGTATCAGGCGACACCTCCTACTATTGGAGACGCTAACTACCCTCTTGACAATGTAACTAATGCTGTAGTAGCTTAATAAACCTGTTGATAATATAAATTGAAAGGGGAGGCTTAACGGCTTCCCCTTTTTATATTTAAGACTAATGACTAGACCTAGATTATCGGGAAACCGTTTGAAGGCATTTGAGCACCTTACAAGCAACGAAGAGCGTATCTTGGTAGTAGGGGACTTGCATTGCCCTTTCGACCATCCTAGATACCTTAAACACGCTGTAGAGACGTATCAGAAGTATAACTGCTCTCGTGTGGTGATGATTGGGGACATTATAGACTCTCACGCTTCCAGTTACCACGAAAGTGATCCTGATGGGCTTAGTGCAGGAGACGAGTTGCAATTAGCTAAAAAGCACGTAGCAAAATGGTATAAGGCTTTTCCAAACGCTGACGTTATTATAGGCAACCACGATAGGATAGTATCACGCAAGGCGTTTACAGCAGGTATACCTAAAGAGTGGATTAAAAACTATAACGAAGTATTAGGCACACCAGGTTGGAAGTGGACTGAGAGGTTAGTTATAGACGACATACAATTTGTACACGGCGAGGGAGGAACAAGTCGCACAAAATGTAAAGCAGATTTAATGTCTACCGTGCAAGGGCATATACATACTCAAATGTACACTGAGTATTTTGTAGGGGCTAACTATAAAATTTTTGGTTGTCAAGTGGGGTGTGGAATTGATAGGGAGTCATACGCTGCTGCATACGCTAAACATTTTCGTAAACAGGCTTTAGGCGTAGCTGTTATACTTGGAAACCACACCTGTATAAATGTACCTATGGAGCTAGGAAGAAAAAAACAAACTAAATCTAAAGCCTTAGTATTGTAAACGCTAGGCGTATTTCTTATATATATAAGTATGGTGCAAATAGATTCAACAGCAATTTCTTTAATAGTATTAAAGCTAGACGGCTATTCTAGTGGTGCGGTAAGTTTAGAATTTACAAATCAGCTTACGGAAAAGGTAACTACCGTATCTTTAACACCGACAATAAGTAATGACCGTTACCAACAATTTAGCTATCCTGTGCAAACTCCTGCTTTAATAGAGGGTATGTATATGTTAAGGTTTTATAGTGGAGGAACTACTTTTGCTGAGAGGCTGTGCTACGTTTCTAAGGGCGTTACACCATTAAGCGAAAGCTCATACACCGAGTACACCACAGGAGACAGCAACCAAGATTACGTATATATTCCATAATGCAACAAAAATTATCGGTACTTAATTACCAAAGCACGAATACGCCTCACTTTGTAGAGTCGAACAATAAGAAGTTTATTGAGATGGGTGCTGACAATCATTACCCTCACTACTTAGAGCAGCTATTCGCTTCAAGTTCTATTCACGGCGCAGTAGTCAAAGGGTGTGCGGAAATGATTTACGGAGAGGGGCTAGAGTCGGAGTTCAAAGACACTCACGTAGAGCAATGGCTTAAAGTAAACCAAATTTTTGGTAGTGGAGATTGTTTACGTCGTGCAACCTTTGACCTTAAACTATATGGTCAATGCTATCTTAATGTAATTTGGTCACAGGATAGGTCTACTATTTCAGCAGTACACCATATCCCTGCGTCTACTGTTAGATGTGGTGTAGCTGACGACGAGGATAACGTACAGCTTTTTTACCACTCTACAGACTGGTATTCAAATAAAGAGCCTAACCCTATACCTGCATTTAACGTAGCAGACAGAACAGCAGCTAGTCAGTTGCTACATATTAAACTTTATAGCCCACTTAGTTTTTACTATGGCTTACCCGATTACCTTTCGTCTACAAACTATATCCAGGTAGACTCAGACCTCTCAGCTTACCATAAGTCTAATATCACTAACGGACTTTTCCCTAGCTGTATGATTAACTTCAGAGACGGAGTGCCTACACAGGAAGAGCGTGCAGAGCTTGAGCGTCTCATCTATAACAAGTTTGGAGGGGCTTCTAACGCAGGTAAAATTCTAATGACTTTTTCTAGTGAGCCTGATAGCGCACCACAGATTGAGCCTCTTAATTTATCTGAAGCTCACAAGACTTACGACTTTCTTTCTAAAGAAGTACAAACAAAAATACTTTCAGGGCATAGAGTAACTACACCGTTATTATTTGGAGTAAGAAACGAGGGTGGAGGCTTTGGATCAAATGCCGACGAAATGAGAGACGGCTACGATTTATTTACTCGTACAGTAATTAAGCCTATGCAGGATTTATTTATAGATGGTTTAAGACCTATCCTAGCTGCAAGCTCTATTACAATACCTCTCAACTTTAAGAAGTTAGTGCCTGCGTCTTTCTTAGAAAAACAGGAAGAGGCAAGAGAAGAGGTAAGGGAAAAGACGTATTTTTCTGAAGACCCTAATAAGATACCTAAAGAAGCGTCAGAGTATTGGTTGGAGCGTTTAGCTGACAAGCACTCACCTATGGGTGCAGGTTGGCAACTATGGAAAGAGGAAGAGGTTAAAGACGTAGAAAAGGACAAATTCTTTCACTCGTTTAAGAAAATGCACCGAGCTTTTGACACGCAGTCTTACGCTAGTTACGATATGGACTCAGACTACGATGTAATTAGCCCTAAAGGTTATTTATTTGCTGTTCGTTATAGCTATATGGAAAACGCTAAAACACCACCTGAAAACCCTAACTATGAGAGCAGAGACTTTTGCGTAGCTATGATGGATTTATCTAACGGTGGTGCTATGTATAGATACGAGGATATTGCTGAAATGAGCGAAGACGGAGTAAACGGACAATTTGCCCCAAGCGGTCAAAATGAGTACGATATTCTAAAATGGAAGGGCGGTTCATTTTGCCGTCACGCCTTCAAGCGAAACGTTTTCATTTACGCTCCAGATGGAGAAATAGCAGAATTTAGCGAAGAGCAAATGGTAGAAATTCAAGGGGACTTCGATTCCGTTATGCGTAGCGTAGGAGACAATCCGTATGTAATTAACGAGGGTTACGAAACTGAAGCACCTATTGATATGCCTGGACGAGGTTCACTAAAATACCCTAACCCTGTAAACTAATGGCTACAACTTTATATATATCTTCTAGTAAGTTAAAGCGAGATACGGCTCTCGGATCAACAGTAGACGACAACCTACTAACGCCTTACATAAACATAGCACAAGACAGGTGGATTTTACCTGCTTTAGGAACGGAGCTTGACGAATATTTGAAAGCTCAAATACAGGCAGGCTCGGCTTTTACAGGAGCGTATGCGACGCTTGTAAACGACTATATACAACCTGCTTTAGTTCAATTTGCATTTTGTGAAGTAGCCTACGTAGTTCGCTTGCGCTTTGCAAATAACTCAGTTTCTGTGCCTTCGTCAGAGCAAGGTTCGCCTGCTACTATTACAGACATTAAAGAAGTAGTAACTAGGTCAAACGAAATAGCTATGTTTTATCGTGAACGTATGATTGATTACATACAAAACAATACGGCTTCTCTACCTCAATACAGCTCTAATACTGGTGCTGACCTTTCACCTTCTCAACGCAATTACTTTGGAGGACTCAACGTATACCCGAAAATTACCGACGATAACCAACTCAAAGCCCTCGCAGGTGCGCTCGGTATCAAATATTTTAACGCTTAAAAACCACGCCAAATTAAAGGCGTATATTAACAAATGGCTACAAAACTCACAGACTTAGCAGCTTTAGGCGGTACACCCGCTTCAGGTGATTTACTTACCGTAGTTGACATTAGCGACACTTCAGGAGGCGCAGCAGGAACAAGTAAAAAAGTTACCTACGCAAATTTAGGTACTGGAGGTGGTGGTGGTGGTGGCAACATAATTTCAGGAGGTGCTAGAATGAATATAGCCACATCACAAGACGCAGGCTCAAAGTGTATGATGTGGGGCGGTGGTTTAGGGTTTTGCTATTATATATGGACTTCAAATGCAGGCAACAATCCTTTGACGACAGGTGGAGATTTAGGCACACCTGGATCAACGCAAATGACTGTAGACTTAGACCAAATAACAAACGGAACATTTAGAGTTCCAGTTGCAGGAACAGCAGGAGTTTATGTTTGTCAAGAGTTCGATTCCGCAGCAGAAGTATCAGGCGTAGTAATGCGTTATATGATGTGGAAGTGCGACGCTGCAACAGTTACAGCATTACAAAACGGAACAGGTGACTCAGGGTCATTAACAGCAACACTTGTTGCAAGTAGTAAATTAACAGTACCAGCTTCGGCACAAAACATAAAACCTATGGTTGTAACTTCGTCTAACGGAGTGGCTTTAGCAGCAGGTGACTTAGTATTTGGAACTACTGTCTACGACGGAACAGTTACTGTAACTCAATTTTTTGCTACTAATATCCAAATGTTTACAACGTAATGGCTAGAGAAATAAACTACGATTCTAAAGAGAACGCCCACGACGACATACTAAAACAAAAGCCAAGTGGGAAAATGACTACTCAACAACTACAAGCTAAAGTAGAAAAGCTGTATGACTATTTACACGATTTTATAGAGTTTCATCACACTACAAGACCTGACGAATAATGGATATAACACACTACGAAATAGTAGCTTTAGCAGCAGGATTGCTAGGTACTGTATTTAAGTTTCAGCGTGACTATACTATTTTAACAGCTAGAGTAGTAGCTTTAGAAAAGCACGAAAGCGAAGTAAAAGATTTGCTTAGAAGTTTATGCGAGGGTATGCAAGAAATTAAATTACTACTAGCAGAAAAAGGTATAAAGTGAGTTTAAGATACTTTGATACTAGCGAGTTCGATTGCCCTATAGCAGGTAAAGGCGACAAAATGAATGAAGAGTTTTTAATTAAGCTAGACAAAAGTCGTCATTATGCAGGAGTGCCTTTTAGAATAACGAGTGGCTACAGATGCCCCGAACACAATAAAGCAGTAGGCGGTGTACCTGGAAGCAGTCATACAAAATTTGTAGCTTGTGACATTTCTTGTGAAGATAGTGCTAGACGGTTTTTAATTGTATCGTCTTTAATAAAAGCAGGTCTAACGAGAATAGGAATATCAGATAGCTTTATTCACGTTGATATGGACTTGGATAAACCACAAAAATTAATTTTTACTTATCAATAATATAATATGGAATTTTTAATAGAAAACTGGGTAGAGCTTGCGCTTGCCTTAATAACACTTTTAGGTACGTACACAGCTTTAACAGCAACTAAGACTGACGACGCAATCCTAGACATAATAACTAGAATTTTTAACTCTGTAGTATTAGGAAAAAATACTAGCAAAAAAGACTGCAAAGAAGAATGCAAAAACAAATCTTAAATATGCTAAGTAAATTTGACCTTACTGAAGTGTTTAAGGGCAAAGGGGACTTAAAGCGTTGGAGTTCAAAGCGAACTATAGGAGGCGTAATAGTTACATACGCTCTTACTTCTATGGGAGGATCTATAACTTGGGAGGGTGTAGTTTTATGTTTGATAGGAGTTTTACCTTTATGCCTTTCTTTTTTAGAAAAAGATTAGTATATTTACATATCCTTTCTAGATTAGCTTAATGGGCTAACTAAATTTGGGAGCAGACTAAACGTAGTCGCTCCCTTTTTTTGTGCATATTTGTTTTATTGATGTAAATACCTTATATTTGTATGAAATAAATAGATATAGGGGAGGGAGTCAAATAAGTTTAACCTTGTTTTCTTTTACAAAACCCTCTCCTATAAAAAAACAAACAAATGGCAGAATTATCAAAAGATTTAAGAGAATACTTTGGAGGTGATATAGCTACTATCAAAGGAGAAAGTTTAGACATAGGCGGTTGCGTATTAAGAGCTCCAGGATTAACAGAGTTAAGTTTAGTTAAAGACTACGACAAGGTAGTAACAGCACGAGTAGATGGTGAGTGGGTTGGTTGGGGTTCTACAATGAACTTTATATATTACTATTGCAATAAGGGAAAACATAATAATAACATAAAAGACGTTACCTATTGGGGTAATGTAGGCTGTAGAAACCATTGGTCGTTACAGTATTGCTTACAAGGTGCAACTATTGACGAGCTTGTAAACGACGATTTGCTTACTAAGCAAGAATACAAGCATTGGATAGGCTATAGGTATGGAAAAAAACTACCTCGTGTAGGTAGACCATTACAAATAGAATGCAAATCTTTGTATGACGAAAAAGGATTTTTTAACTTTTAATAAATAAATAAATGGAGACATTAAGAAAAGTAGCGTCCATTCAAGGCGCAGGAACGTATGACAGTAAAAATGGTTTGTTATACAAATTTGACTACTCATTTGAAGATGGTAGCTCTATCAATGCTAACCACAAAACACAGCAAGCACCATTTAAGGCAGGCGACGAGGTGGTAGTAGAAGAGCGTGGACGTAAAGACGACTTTGTTTGGGGTGCTGTAAGAAAGCGTCAAGAGGGGTTTTGGACAGGTACACCCGAAAAAGTGCCTTACAATAAAGATGAAACCACTAAACGTATTGAGGCTTCGTGGGCTGTAAATACAGCCGTAGTAGGTTTAGGATCATTAAAAGATTTAAGCGAAGTAGAGAGATACGCACGAGAGCTTTTGCTTATGCGTGATAGGATTATAGAAACTCCTTATGACGCACACAAAGGACAAGAGCCTCAGAAGTGGACTAAAGAAGATATGCAGACTGCTGAAGCTATTAAGGATATGGAAATTCCTGCTCCTACTGATAACGATTTACCCTTTTAATTATGAGTAAGATGGGACAAAAGTTTGTAGACGAACAAGAGATAAAATTAGAAAGCCTTTACAACGATACCGTATATATGTCTGTAGATGGTAAGGATATAGAATGGGCTATGGAGTGTGCGCTTAAAGCAACTGGCGCACTAGACCACGAACCTACGGACGCTTACTTTAGTAGGGTAAAGCGTTACGCAATAGAAATTTTAAGAACTAAAAAACAACTAGCAGATGAAGTCAATGGGAGCATTTATTAAAGTTCACTTTGGAACTCACGCAAGGCTTAATGAGGCATTGGGGCTAGGAAAAAATACTGTCAATAGGTGGTATAATTCTAACCCTAGACAATTTTTTATGTATTTACCTGAGCTTCAAAAATGGAGTGGTGAGCCTACGGATCAAATAATAAATATGATTAAAGTTCGTATGGAAGACGTTAAAAGTATTAGGGAGCTTTGATTCAGAATCCCGATACAACGCAGTATAAGATGGTTACAATTTTAATTGTAGTTTTAGCAGCCTTAATGATAACACACTTATTTAATGGCTAGACAATTTAAGGGCGTATGGATTCCTGCTGAACTATACTTAGACAAGACAATAACTTGGACGCAAAAGATAATACTCTTAGAGGTAGATTCCTTTTCAAAAAACAATCTTGAGTGCTTTGTAAGTAACGAACATTTAGGGAATCTTATAGGCATTTCTGAAAGCGGAATAGAGAAGGCTATACGAGGTTTAGTAGAAATGAATAGACTAGAGCGTAAGCGTCAAGTCATAAAAGGGGCTAACCGTAGACTAATGAGGTTGCCTACCTCAATAGAGTGTGGGAGCATACCTCACTCCACTGAGGGTACTAACCTCACTCAGGTGAGGACTACTATAAACAATAACTATAACCAAGTACCTAAACCAATGAAAGGGCGACCACAAAGTTTTGATGAGGTATGGAATTACTTTAAGGATTTAGAACTAGGTTTGGACGAAGCACAAAAATTCGTAGATTGGTACGATAGTGTAGGTTGGAAAGTAAAAGGTGGTAACTCTATTAAAGACTGGAAGGCTTGCGCTCGACAATGGAAACGCAGAAATAAACAAAACACAAATGGAAAGAAAGGATTTAGCTCAGATAACTTCACACCTGATGCCCTCAACAATTTCGTTAATAACGGATAGTAGTTTGATGGTGAAGCCTAGAGAGGCTTGGACGGAAGGAACGAATATAAGACAAGCGGTAAAACACAATCCCGAAATAGTAAGGGGTTGGATAATTGCTGAAGTCGGAAGGTTAATAAAAGACGTAGACGCAAACAAGACTATATCCTCTGACGAAGAGTTAAAATTTTGCTGTCGCTCCATACTAGACGAACACCCTACACTAAAACTAGAAGAGCTTAGGGCGTGCTTTAATATGGTGCGTCAAGGTAAGTTTGGAAAACTATTTGAACGACTAAAGGCAGCAGAGATTTTAGAATTTCTACGTCAGTACGAAGGTGAAGTAAGGACGGAAGTAATGAAGCGACTACGAGAAGAGGAACGCAACCAAAGGTTTGAAAAGAACCAAACGAGAATCGAACCCCTTAATCTTACGAAGAGATTAGCTGACGTTCTTAATGACGACACGCCACTACCTAAACCAAAAGGTCACGGCTTAGGAGCTAGACTAAAAAAGAAGTTTGGTACAGATGAATGAGTCTAAAACAATAGAGCTTCTTAACTCATTATTTGATATTAAACTTAAAAAAGCTAAAGGTAAGTTTTGCTCTTACGACGCAGAAGACTCAAAACATATAGTAGAAATAAAAAACAGACGTAGCTACTATCCGACTAAAATGATTGAAGCGTCTAAGCTGTTTACTAATTTCCAAAAGGCTCAAAAGTCAAACAAGTATTTTATTTATGTAGTGTCGGATAAAAAAGGACTTTTTATTTTTAACATAAGTAAAAGAATAGACGACATAGTTGCTTTAGGTATTCAGAAAAGTGAGCAGCCTTCTACTACTGATTTTAAGGACGACTCTAAAATTTACAAGTATTACTACAACCTACCCGAAGAAATGGTATGTGAAAGCAGAATGATAGAATAATTGTTATATCTTAGTATATTGGTTAAACATAGATTTGTTTGTAACTGTGTTTGTTTATTTTAGGAGAGGGGCATTACGCCTCTCTCTTTTTTTGTAACTTACTGTATGGCTAAACGCTCTACTGAAGTAAAAAAACTAGACCAGGCTTTAAGCAAGTACGTAAGGTTTAGCAACGCAGATAGGCACGGCAACGTGTCTTGTTTTACTTGTCAGAAATTAGTAGACTGGAAATACGAGTGTGATAACGGACACTTTCAGAGTAGGGCTAAGTACAGCACCAGGTGGTTATATGATCCTGAAAACGGACTGACAAACGTACAGCCACAATGTAAGCACTGCAATTTGACTAACGGAGGTCAACAATGGATTTTTGGGGCTAGGTTGGACGCAGTTTACGGAGAGGGTACGGCTATGAAAATTGTGATAATGAGCAATAAGACACGCAAATTCTCAACACAAGAAATTATTGAAATGCGAAAGGAATTTACAGATAAATATAATGAGCTGTGTAACAAAGTTCTTTGAAGACAACTACGACGAACTCCTAAAGGTTGCTACCCGATACGTAAAAGGGAACGGAGGCGACCTGCTTCACGACCTTGCTATATTTTACTTAGAAGAACCTAAGCCTAAGCTCGAAAAAATGTGCAAGGACGGAGAGCTTATGAGTTATATCTGTAGAACTATGGCTATATGTGGATTTAGCAAAACCACTAGGTACTATTACAAGTATCTAAAACACAGGGAGCTATTAGTAAATTACCCCGTTAAACTACTAAGTGACAAAGAAGAAGTTGTTGAAAACGAGTACGATACAACCGAAACTATTAATTATATAAATACTATCTTGCAAGAGATGGACTGGTTTGAAGCGGAAGTTTTTCGCATTTATTACCTACACAATCATTCATTAAAAACATTATCAGATGCAACAGGAATCTCAAAAAGCACCCTCTACAACGCCCTCAGAAAAGCCCAAGAGGAAGTCAAAGAAAAAGTCAAAGGGGCTAGGTGACACAATAGAAAAGATAACCGAAGCTACAGGGATCAAAGCGGTTGTCGAAGCTGTAGTAGGTGATGATTGTGGTTGTAGTGAGCGTAAGGCGTGGTTAAACAAACGCTTTCCTTATGCTAAACCTATGAGCAAGGAAGACCAGGAATCTTTCAAAACTATACTTAAACCTGCTATGACACGCAACCGACTATACGGAGGCGAGATGCAATTAACTATAGATATGTACGAAAGGGTTTTTAGCGTTAGGAAAAAGAAAAGCAGATGCGGTTCGTGTATGCTTAACTACCTTAAAGAAATAGAGAAGGCTTACGAAGCGTCTTGTGATGAGTAAGATTTTATGCCCTGCTATATTTGACGGATATACTCGACGTAAGGATAGAAGCGTAAGTCTACGATTTATCACACAGGAAAAGACTTCTGCTGAGATAATGGATATAGACGCTACGCTAGACCAGTTTGGCATACTCTATTTTAGAGGTGAGGAGAAAATGAATCCCGATGAGATTGAGGAACTCGACAATATTGACCTCGATGTATATGACGAACCCAAGTCACAATCACAACGACTAAGGAATGTTTTATATATACTATGGAAGCAGGAAGGTGAAAGAGGAGACTTTAAGAAATTCTATAAGCAAAAGACTGAAGAAATAATACAGCACTTCAAAAACAAATTAGATGACTGACACTACTCTAAGAAAATCAATACAAAGCATTTTAAGTTATGCAACGACTCACGATTTGAATTTTAACTCTGCAAGAATAGGAGCAATAGATAGGATTGTAAAAGTGTGCAAGCAATATCAGGAAGAAGGTGGTTTTGTAGAATATGACGATATAGACAAAATGGAAAACGTGATTCAAGAATTAAATCTAACTCCTAAGCTAGTTCTACGTTTGGTAAAAGATTGGTACACCAAAGGAATGTACGCTGACATATTACAAGACGAATCAGGTAGAGACTTAGAAGAAATAATAGAACGTGAGTTAGATTCTATTGATAATATCAATAAAAAGCAATAGATATGCCGTTCAAAAAAGGAGAATCAGGAAACCCTAAAGGGAAGCCAGTAGGACTTAAAAACAAATTGACTAAAGAAGGTAGAGAGCTATTCATTAAGATAATGGACGGACAGGTAGAACATATAGAAGAGGAGTTAGCATTACTCAGAGAGTCAAGCGGTGAGAAATACCTCAAGGCTTTGGCTTCGTTATTTCCCTACTTCCTACCTAAGATGGTAGAAACTCAAATACATATTAACGAGCCTCTAAACGAGCCGAGTTGGTTCGCTGATGTTTTAGAACGTGAGGATCAAAAAGACGATATAAATGACTAGCGACAAATTTAATAGACCTGCTCAGTCAGACGACTGGAAAACACCTTCAGATTTTTACAATTCGTTAAATGACAAGTTTAATTTTGATTTCGATCCTTGCCCCTTAAACCACGACATAACAAAATGGGACGGACTAAAAATAGAATGGGGGCAGCGTAACTTTGTAAACCCTCCATACTCACGCAAACTAAAAGAAGAGTTTATTAAGAAGGCGTATAGGGAAAGTATGGACGGAAAATTATGTGTGATGCTTTTACCTGCTTCAACTGATACTAAGATATTTCATACTCATATCTACGGAGTAGCAAAAATAGAGTTTATTCAGGGCAGGCTAAAGTTTGAGGGTTACAACAACAAAGGAGAGTTTTGTAATATGCCTGCACAAAAGGGTAGTATGCTAGTAATTTATGACGGAAGAAAAAATAAAAATAATGAGTGAGATAAAAGACGTAGAATTTGTAGAGCAACAGGAGTACAACGTACTACAATTAAATGACTATGCAGATTGCCTAGTAGGCATAACACACGAAGCACGCCCAAGAGCTATTTATAGCCTAAGCAAGATACTTGACAAAATTAAGAAGAGTAAAAATTGTGAAAGGGATTCAGCTTTTAAGGAGTTTGAACTAGAAATACGTATGCCCCTATTCGAGCAAAATAACGCACCTATATACCTAAACGATATAGAAGTATGATAGTGCAAGGGTTTTGCTTTGGGGTTATTTTTGTGCTTACGTTAGCCGACCTTATTTACAAGATTAACAACTACGACCAAGTAGACACTAATAACGCTGTGTGTGTTCTGTTTTCTTTAGCAGGTGTGATAGCTTCATTATGGTAAATGCAACAGCCCAAAACATACTATGACCTTAAAGCGTGTAAGAAAAGGGTAGCTGTTTTTCAAGGGGGTACTCGTAGCGGTAAGACGTTCTCAATCCTGGTATGCCTCATAGAGTTTTGCTTTCACAATAGAAACTCAGGTTGGATAATTACCGTAGTGCGTAAGTCTTATCCAAGTCTTAGGGCTAGTGTGCTACGTGATTTTATACATATCCTAAAAGAAAACAACTGGTATGACGAGAGGTATCACAATAAGACAGAAAGCACTTACGACCTATGGGGTACTAAGTGGGAATATATTTCAATCGACCAACCACAAAAGATAAGAGGTGCTAAGAGAAATATATGCTTTATTAATGAGGCTAACGAATTACACCTGGAAGACTTTAGGCAACTAATACTACGTACTACTCATAGAATGATTTTAGACTATAACCCTTCAGACGAATACCATTGGATATACGATGAGGTTATACCAAGAGACGATGCTAACTTTTACAGAAGCACGTACCTAGACAATCCATTTATAGGTCAAGACACCATAAACGAGATTGAACGCCTAAAGGAAACTGACGAGAACTATTGGAGAGTTTACGGCTTAGGTTTAAGAGGTAAGAGTAGAGAGACTATATTTGAAACTAGCATATACACCGAGCTACCTGAGAAGGCAAAGCTCGTAGCATTTGGTTTAGATTTTGGGTTCAGTAATGATCCGTCAGCTTTGGCTAAGGTGTACCTTTGTGACAATGGTTTATACATTGAAGAAATGATTTATCAGGGAGGGCTAACTAACCAGGACATAGCAGAGAAGCTAACCGAGTATGGAGTGGGTAAACACGACGAAATAATTGCAGACAGCGCAGAGCCTAAGAGTATAGAAGAAATACACAGAATGGGCTTTAATATTAAGCCGTCAAAAAAGGGCGCAGATTCAATACGTATAGGAATTGACATAATGCGTAGACACAAGCTATTTATTAAACACGATAGCCTAAACGCCCAAAAGGAATTTAGGAACTACAAGTGGAAGACAGATAAAAATAATAAGATGCTTAGTACGCCTGTCGATAATTTTAACCACCTTACTGACGCTGTTAGGTACGTATGCCTAAATAAGATACTTAGACGAACAGGAAAATACTATATACAATAATAGATGCCTCAAGCAAAAATAACTATACCCGAAAGCTACGCAGACGTAACGGTACGCCAATACAAGCGTATGATGCAAATGTGGAACGATAACGACGACGCAAAAGAAGCTGCACTAAAAGCAGTCGCAGCCCTTTGTGATTTAGAGCGTGAGGTTTTAGACTACGCAGATTGGGGAGACGTAAGCAAAATAATAAACGACTTGACCTGGCTTATTAAAGAACCCGATCCCTTAGCTATGACGCTACCCCTACAGCACAAGGTAAAACTCAAGGGCGTAGAGTATGGCTTTATACCTAACTGGACTAAACTATCAGTAGGTGAGTTTGCAGACCTTGAAACTTATTCTACTAATAACCTATTTGACAACCTAGAAAAAGCACTAGCCGTTTGGTATAGACCTATAACAAAACGCAAGGCTGACGACAGCTACACTATAGAACCATACGAGCCTCACGTTACCAAACAAGAGCAAATGCTCGATATGACAATGGACGTAGTAGTAGGTGCAATGGTTTTTTTTTATCGTATAGAAAGGAGATTAGCGATAGATTCTCGCCTCTCTTTAATACGTCAAGCGAAGGAGGCTCTGAAAACAAAGTCCACAATAAATGGGGTTGGTACGGTGTGATGCACTCATTAGCAGATGGGGATGTTACTAAAATGGAAGCCGTTTCTCTTATATATATAGAAGAGGCACTAACCTTTTTGTGCTACGAAAAAGACTTGAACATACAAAATAACGTAAAGGTAAATGCAAACGGTAGTAGACATTAACGAGGTATTCCAAACCATAGTTACCAATCATAAGCAGCTAAAGCAGTTTTATACTTTTAGTTTGGACGAACTAGATATAGACAAAATTGACGTAAACCTATTTCCTTTGCTTTACGCTCAATGCACAGGAGCTTCGATTGACGGAGGGGTAACGGTATTTACATACGAGGTTATAGTAGGAGACTTAGTTATAGAAAAACAAAGCGACCTACTAACACAAGTGTATGCTGAAACGCTACTCATTATGCAGGACGTAATAGCTCAGTTTGTTTTGAGTATGAATAGTCAGTCAGTGCTAGATAACGTAACGCACCATTGGGGCTTTGACACTCCTTTGGCTTGTGATCCGTTTACAGCTAGGTTTGATAATATGCTAACAGGTTGGAGTACGTCTTTTGAGATAAGAGTACCTAACGCAATAGACCTCTGTATTGCGCCTTATTAGTCTTGACATACAACTATTAGATACGAGGGCTACTTTAGATATGCCTGCTCTTACAAAAGAGTTTGGTAAATTTGCTAAAGAGGTAATGCGTCGTGCTAGAATTTCATTAGCTAAAAGCGGTAAAAACTCTACAGGCAATTTGTCAGATAGTCTTGCTAGTGCTTTGTACGTAGACAAGAGGACTAATAAAATAACACTAGACTTTAACGCTCCTGAAGCACCCTATTGGGAGTTTGTAGACCAGGGGGTGCAAGGAAGTTTTAGTAAACTAAAAGCTCCATATTCGCCTTTTAAGTTTGGTTCGGGTACAGGACAGAAGGGAGGCTTACGTAATGGTATAAGAGAATGGATAGCTAATAAACCCATTAAGCAATGGAAAAGCACAAAGTCGGGTAGATTCCTTTCATACGACCAAATGACTCATTTGATAAGTAGGTCGGTTTTTATGTACGGTATAGCACCGTCTTACTTTTACTCAGGCTCACTAGAGCGCACGTTCAAAAAATACAAAGAAAAATTAGAAGACGCAGTGTACGAAGACTACGAGGTGTTTTTTGCCGACAACTTTAGTAGAAATTACAAAATAGAAATAACTATATAAATGGCTTATACAGTAGACCAAAGCACAGGGACAGGAGTTCAGGGAGCTTATGACGAAATATTTTACGTAGTTCGGGAAACAGTATTGTTTAACTCTCCAAAGTTTAGATACTTACTAAAGGTAACTATCGACGGAGTTGTAGTAGGCAACTTTAAGCAACTTCCTAACAATAACGATTGTGCCGTATTTATGATTGAGCAGATACTATCGTCGTATGTTCACCAAGACGAAAACGTGGAGCAGCTAGGTGTCGTACAACCTGATGGTAGTTTCTTAACTACTAAAATTTTTGCTACTAACCAAGATGCTATTAAAACCGTGCTTGTAGAATTTGGCTACGAAAAAGCTGCGGACGCTAACTCAGCTCCAGTAACAACTATGATTGCGCCATTAGCAACTTCTTTGAGGGTTATTAACGGTAGTCTTAGAGCAAACACAGTGTCAGCGTCTGCACCTAACGCAGCTAATGTATTTGAATTAAAAAATCCTGCTGGGGCTTTATTATCTACTAGTCAAAAAAATTACGTTGTAGAAAATCAATATGGAGCGTTAGCTTTCTTAAATGGTGACGACGTAGGAAGTGACGCTTGCGCATACTTTCACGTTACGTACTATACAGCAGCAGGTGTAGCTATAAACACAGGGTACTTTACTAATGACACAGCGCAAGGCGGTAAAGCTCCTGCCGCAGGTTTAACTGACGATCAGTCGCTTTTGTATATTGGGTGCTTTCCTGCAAACTTAGAATTTCAAGCTATAGACACTACCATAAGACCTAGCAGTAATTCTAATTGGGCATATTACTCATTACAAGCTGCTTCAAGCACTACCCTTTTAGGAAACCAAGCAAGCCAACAAGTCTTGTTTTACAATATGTGTAACACCAGGTATAACAATCAGACAAACGGAAAGTTTCCTGGTGAATACTATGTTAGTTGGTGGAATAATTTAGGCGGAATAGACAATTTAGTTTTTGATGGGGCTTCTAAAGTTTTAGATCAGATAACAAGAGAAACTTTTTACAGCATAGGGGGTAATGCTTTTGATGCAGGAAATACTGTAGCTTATGACAAAAGACCTTCCGAAGGCGGTACTACAAGCGCAGGCAACCAAACAAATACTACCATAGTTCTTAACACACGAGAACAAAACCCTTTATACTTAAACGAGCTTATGCAGTCTTTAGCTAGTAGCCCTAGAGTTTATGTATATAGCAAGCCCTCCGTTCAGCAATCAGGTATGTTAGGAAAAGGCAAAACTTATGTTAGGTGTGTAGTTTCTGATATTTCAATAAATTACCAAACTGGTCTAAATGATAAAATTTCTAGTTATTCGGTAACGCTTAACCTTTCACGCAGAAGACCTAATAACAAATGATAAGAATAGAAGCGTCAAATCAAGCAGGCACGCAAGTTAGGAATTTAGACGTACAGCACACTCCTGTAGAGTTTAACTATGCTATTCAAGAGTTAAGTAATATATCTAACTCTCGTTCTCCTCACTCGCTTAGGTTTAGTATGCCTATGACGGATAACAATAATAAGTTTTTTGGGGAGTTTTACAATGTAAATTTTAATAGCGCAACCTTTGACGCAGGAGTAAAGACTAACGTACAAGTATTTGATTCGGGCGTGCCTATTATGGTAGGTGTTCTTCAGCTACACAAAGTAACGCCTTTTACTAGTAAGTACGAAGTGAGTGTGTTAGCAGAGGTCGCTTCTTTTTTTGACTCTGTAAAAGACTTAACATTTGAAGAGTTATTTGTTACTGAAGCAGGGCTAATAGATACTGATTTAGACCACGCTCTTACGTCTGCAAATATAACTAATAGTTGGGACATTACTAACGACATTACTTCAGGTAACGTAGGCGCAGGCGTTATAGTATATCCTTTGTCAGATTGGGGTTTAGCTGTAAGTGACGGTGACGAAAACCTTAACACAGGGTTTTACCATTGGGGAAACGACACCCAAAACTTTGGTATGGGTGAAGGGATTTACGCATTAACGATGACACACCTTACGGCAAATTGCTTTAAGCCTGCAATAAGGGTAAATTGGCTTATTAACCGTATAGCACAAAAAGCAGGGTTTACTATATCCTCTGATTTTTTAACTAACGACGTATCTAATTTATATATGTTTTTAGCTACGGAAGAAGACCGAGCTGTAGGTCGTCCTGCTTACGCCTCATTAGTAGGTTTAGACGCAGACTATACTTTACAAAGTAGCGTCAGCACAATAGGTTCATTTATCCCTTTTGAAAAAGAAACTCCTGCTCCCTATAACGACGTAGATGGTTTGTTTAATAGTGGTGTATTTGTAGCTCCATTATCTGCTACATACTATTTTCAATTTCAGTTTGTAGTTGAGTCTAACGCTTCACCACTTACAGGTGATTTTGTGCTAACTGCTAAAGTATATAAAAACTACGACGAAACGACAGAAAACACTCCTATTATGGGAGGCTCTCAATACCAACCTTTTACGTATGGTGACACGCAGGTTTGGGGAGGGCAAATTTTTAGCGACTACCTAGAAACAGGAGACACTCTTACTTTAATTTTAGAACATAGCATAGGAGGCAATACGGTTAAGATAAAACAATCTGTTGGCGACAATTACTCGTTTTGGAGTCTATTAGAATACAATACAGCAGAAATTTTTGTAGACGCTTCGTCTAACTTTCCTGACTTAAAGGTTGGGGAGTTTTTGACCGAGATATTTAACAGGTTTAATTTAATGCTCTATACCTACCCCGATGCACCGACGGTAATATATGTAGAGCCATATAACGACATACTTTCAGCTACAGCAGAAAAGAAAGATTGGACTGAGAAGATAGACGCTAATTCTATAGCAATAGAGCCTACGACAAAATATCAAAAAAAGACAGTAACATTTGAAGACGGTTCGGGTAAGGATCATAAAAACAGTTGGTGGGAAAAAACTTACGGATATGTAAAAGGCAGGTGGATTTACGAAAACCCTAACGAATTTGCTACAGGCAGCGAGCGTATAGGGGGAGCTTTCCAACCTTTGCGACTAGACTTAATTCCTAGCGCACCAACAAACCCTGCTACTCAAGTACCTAATGTCCTTGTGCCTCGTTTCTACAATTTGGCGTTTGACACTCAAGGCACAAAAGAATTAGTAGAAGCTAAACCTGTTCTAGCTTTCTATCACGGTAAAAAAGATATAGGAAACGACAGGGAGTTTAAGGTAGGAGGATTTCAAACAGGCGCAGTACAAGTAACTCAATACCCTTTCTTTTCAGAGTTTAGCACAAGCCCAGTAACGACGAGTACCATAGCTTTATCGTGGAGCATAAATTGGGGAGACGAAAACGGACACCCTTTAATTAACGCAGGCAATACACCAGGCGTTACAAATATGCACTGTTTTAGAAAGTTTTGGGCTAGGCGTATGCACGAAGAGTATAGCTCTGAGTCTAGGGTAATGACTTGTCAAGCATACCTTACACCCCTTGACGTAAACACCCTTAGATGGAATGACGAAATATTCATAAAAGACTGTTTTTGGAGAGTGGTAAAAGTTTCTAACTTTTCTACAGGTCAAGAGAAGCCTGCTAATTTGGAGTTGGTTAAACTAATTAACGCAAGTGATTGGAACAAAACAGAACTGTGTACTTCATACCCTTTGTCGTTTAATGTAGACGGAACGGTAAATTTTGTAGACCTAGCTACTGGGGCAGCGGTTAGCCCTACCGAGCCTTGTTGTACTGATAACGGATTTGTATGGGACGAGGACGCAGGGGTATGCTTTTGGAAGGCAGGCACTACTGGAGGTAACGGAAAAGGCAAAGGAGGAAACCTTGCTATGGCGCAACTTAAAAGCGTTGGGTTATCTATGACAGGTTCAAAAGTTATTACTGACATACCTTTTGCTGAAGGCAAATCTATGGAGTCTAACGGAATATTTGCAAGTAAGAACTCTTTCTATATGACTTGTAAAACTACCGACAACGCTAATACGGCTGCTGCTTCTGAAGCAGGTATGGACGAGTTTGATCTAGTGCCTAATGCGGTATATATGGTAAACGTAGACATTGTAACGGTAGACACAGGAGGCTCTGCTGCTACGCTAGGTAATGTTATGACTATGCGTTATCAGGGTACTATAGCTAACACAGCAGGAACGTCTCGTAGTGTCGGTCAAACGCTAATAAATTCTGAAGCTGACGCAGGCGCAGCAAGGACTATAACAATAAACCAAAAGCAAGACTCAGGAGGCAGACCGTCTTACTTGCAGGTTTTATGCGCAGGCGAAACAAATAAAGATATAACTTGGGTTTTAGACGTAGAGATAGTACAACTAGCGTTTAGCGACGACAGCACTATTAGCGTAGGTGCTATATGGAATGAAACAAGTGATCCGCTTATTACTCTTAACCTAGCTACTAATCAATACTTAACCTGGAACTTGTAATGAAAAATTGGATAAATAGAATAGGCAGCGGATTACCTAGCGCAATTGTGGTCGGACAGGCTTATATGTATAGTAAAGACACTTTGTATAAAACGTGGTATGGTCGTTATGACGCTAACACAAGTATTTGGGTAAAACTAAAACTGATTAAAGACAATGGCTAAAAACGCTAAATTAGATATGACGGTTGATGTCGTCAATAATACTGAAGCAGGACTTGTAGAAGTTGAAAAGTCAGTAGCCGACACAGCTAAGTCTATGCAGAAGGCAGGCAAGAAAACCTCTAAAGATTGGGGCGGAGTAGGCGACTTGTTTTCGAGTCTATTGCCTAGAGGTATGCAAAAGACTATTCGTTCTTTTAAGTCTACAGGTAGGTCGGTAGGTCGGTTGTCTAAGTCGTTTAAGGTGCTAAAAGCTGCGTGGGCTTCGGTAGGTATTGGTTTAGCTATTATAGCAGTAGAGCAACTAATAGAAAATTGGGACAAGTTATCAGACGCTCTAGGCTTTACAAGTGCCGCCAACAGAAAAGCAGGCGAAGAATACAAAGAAATTGCAGGCTCTCTTGCTTCTGCTAAAAACGAAGGGACTGAATATTTACAGGTTTTAGTTAGTACTAAACAAGGTACGGACTCATACAATTTAGCGTTAGAAAAAGTTATATCAACTTTCGGAAACGCTATAGACAAAGAAGCTGACCTAAATACTCAAAGGAGTCAAGCTATGAAGTTAGCTATGGCTAAAATAGCTTTAGACGAAACTTTAATTAAGAAGCAGCAGAAAAAGCAACAGCTAGACGAAAAAGACGCAGAAGTTTTAGCATTGCAAGCTGCTGCACGTAGAGGTGAAAAAATTGATACTGAAAAGTTGTTTGCCTTAAAAGCTGAGGCTTTAGAACTACGTACAAAAATAAGTGAACTAACAGAAAGAGAACTTACCCAAGAATCTAAATTATCGTCTTTAATTAACAAAAACGCAGATAAACAAAAGAAAAGAGACGAGGATAAAAAGAAGGCAGAACAAGACGCAAATAAACTAAAAACTGATGCTGACAGAAAAGCTGAACAAGACGCTAAATACCTTGCTGACTTAAATAAGAGGTTAGACGAAGAGATTTTACTTTCGGGTATTGAAACTGAAGAAGAGCGAGCGTTTAAGGTTGCGGAGTTAAGATATAAAGAACAAGAACAAGCAGCTATAGACGCAGGTGCTACAGAAGAGACATTGTTAAATCTAAAAATGTCATACCTTGATAAGCTATCAGAAATTAGCGCAGGCTATAGAGAAGCAGAAAACGCAGAGGTACAAGCTGACAGGCAACAGGCTTTAGCTGACGAGCAGGCTTTGGAGGACGAGCTATTTGTAATACGTACAAACGGAAGAGACAGAGAGCTTACGGCAGAGCAGTTAAAGTACGAAGAGGAAATATTGATGAGTTATGACGCTCAAGCTCAAGAAGAGTTGAGGGCGCAGCAAGAGTTTGATAGTCGTATGCTTAAAGCAGGGGAAAACCAAATGCTTATTGAAATGGTAGAGGAGGAGTTTCAAAACAATATGACTCGTATAGCTCAGGAAGGCGAAGACGAAAGAAATGACATAATAGAAGAGGGAACAGAGCTAGATACTAAAATTAGAAGAGCAGGAGCTAAGGCTGTAATTAGTGCTACTCGTGACCTGTTCGGCACTATGGAGGCTTTAGCAGGTGAAAATGAAAAAGCAGCTAAAGGTTTTGCTATTACTGGCGTTTTACTAGCCCAAGCAGTAGCTTTAGCTAATGGTATCAAAGTAGCTACAGAATCTAGCGCAACTGTGTGGGATATGATTGCAGGTATCGTAGCTTCTACGGCTGCGGTACTAGGAGCGTTTGTTGGAGTTAAATCAATTCTTAATGAGGCTACGGACGGAGGGGGTGGTAACGTCGGTGGTGGTGTTGGTCGTCCTAACGTACAGGCTTTAGTGCCTACAGGAGTAGCTAGACTAGACTCACCTGAAGGGGGTAATAACCAAGCGTTTATAGTACAAAGTGAGCTAGAGGGAGCTAATATGCAAGCCAATAATATGTACGGACAGACTTCACTTAATCCTGGATAAACAGGTATATATAGATTAATATAAAGCAACTTAAAGATGGTTAATATAGACGAATGTATAATTATTAAAGAGGTCGCAGTAGAAGACTATGACGCTCTTGCAAAGGCTCTGAATTATTTAGATACGAGAACTTGGGGTTTTATTCCGTATTCTGAAATTTACGATGACGGTGCTACTGTTCAAGCAGAGTGCTGTATGGACGAGCGAGGGGATATAGACCAAATAGAAGATTACCTCGATGGTTTTGGTTTTCACTATTACATAGAGTATATC
>TARA_R110002012_G_scaffold6493_9_pt1 | contig 25442 bp, 42 predicted proteins | sample TARA_R110002012 | Tara Oceans TARA_R110002012 (sample SAMEA4396515) | marine metagenome | biome: Westerlies Biome; feature: [DCM] deep chlorophyll maximum layer (ENVO:01000326); material: water (ENVO:00002006), including particulate matter (ENVO:01000060) such as... | depth 40 m | reverse complement strand
CCCAGTTGATGCTATCTTAAACTCGCACCCTCATTTCGGTGTGTCCTTAGCACACCCGTTAATCTGCACAGTTTGTATGGATTCTGCTCATGTGCACATACGCACGTGAGGACAGAGCGGATTCACATAGATAGAGGGTAATATTCCGACTTGTCTAATGTACTATCTAAACATTATACAGTAATATATAGAAGAGAGACTACCTGACAAATACAATTAGTCAATCGTATAAACGAATAATCGGAAACCTCGGACAACTATCTCTAACACACTACCGTATCTATACTCGAAGTTGACATTAGTTTAGTAGCCTTGACTATATAAACCGAGATTGAATTAATATGACGATGAAACTGATTACTTCTGACTTTGCTTTGACAACGAATGATATCTTGAATAGTGTGAGTATACACTGCTTGACTTGCCATGTCCCAATCCAAATGGACATGGATGCTTACCTTTACAGTGAGCGTATAGATGGAGAGATGACTGAGAACTACAACATACAATGTGACTGTGATGCTGACGAACAGCCTTGCCTTGTGCTACGCACTCATGTACTAGAGGTGGAAGAATGAGTAGGACACACACTAGTAATACTCTTGGCTACATGCGTGGGTACTTTAGATTGAAGAGAGAGAATGCTGAGTTACTTGCTCGCATTAAACTCTTAGAGGATGGTGATTGTTAATGGGTACACGCTGTAACATATGTGTCACTGATAATACAGGTGATGAGTTGTGGTTCTATCGTCACTACGATGGTTACCCACAGGAAGTTATACCTAGCCTCACACCCTTGATGGAGAGATTGATAGACGGTACTGTTAGAACTACCATAGGTCAATTCTCAGGTTGGTTAATTGTATTAGGACATGACCAACGCATACCTTCATCACACTATGGCGGTGGTAATGCTGAACTTGATTGGAAGGTAGGACACTACGAACCTACCACATGTATGCATGGTGATATAGCATACCTATACACCATTGACCTAGAATCAAAATCAATACGTGTCTTGAATATGTATGGGAATATGTCTGATGAGGATATAGATTTCATTGAAGATGAACCCCTTCGATACACTCTTACACAGGACAGAGGTGAAGATGAATGAGCACCATACACAATGAGATAATGATGTGGAGAAAACACATAGCAAAATGCAGAGAGCAAGATGCTGACTATATAAACCGAGATTGATAAGATAAAGGAGAGATTAAGATGGCTATGAATAAAGAACAGAGAAGAGCATACGGTGAAATGAAACAGAAAGAGAATAGTGAGCGTTGGTTCGATAACCTTAGTGCTGCTATCATTGACAACAAGATACCATGGCGTAAACCATGGAGAGGAGGCACTGCAAGTATGCCACGTAATTTAGTAAGTAAGAAAGCATATCGTGGAGGTAATGTAATACAATTATGGGTAGCAGGTATGATTAATGGTTGGTCTGACTTACGATTTGCTACACGCAAACAGTTGTTAGCAAAGGGTTACTCGATAGAAGGATTAACTAATGATAACGCGGTAAACATACAGTTCTTCAAGCGTAGTAAGTTCACTGTTGAGAACGAAGATACAGGAGAGGAAGAGACACGCAGTAGATGGTTAGTGCGTTGGTACTCTGTATTCTGTGTTGAACAGTGTGTAGATTATGTAGCACCTGAGACTGATGAAGAAGTGGTAGTAGTGCCTGAGTCTGAGATGATGGTACACTTCCAAGAGTATATCGATTCGCAAGATACACTAGACTTACATCGTAAAGGTGTACGTGCATACTACAACCTAAGTAAAGATGAGATTGTTATGCCTCCACATGAGTCATTCATATCACCTATTGGTGAAGTGATGACTGCATTCCATGAGGCTATCCATAGTACGGGTCATGTCAAGAGAGTTGAACGACCACTCAAGTCTAAGTTTGGTTCACCTGAGTATGCCTTTGAAGAATTGATTGCTGAAATGGGACAGTTAATCGTGACACTCACACTAGGTGGTGAGTTCAAACCTGATGCAGTGGTTGAAGATAATGCTAACAGTCAGGCTTACCTTAAGTCATGGTTGGCTGCGTGTAAAGATAAAGATAAGGCTCTCAGTCAAGCGTTTAGCAGTGCTCAAAATGCGGCTGACTATATAATAAACAGTATACAAAAGGAGGAAGAAGAATGATTGACACAGACAAATACGAGTTTGAATGTTATAACTGTGGTAGCAGGTTTAACCATGAAAGAATACTTTGCTCCGACTGTGGTATGTGCGACAAATGTGGCGACCATAATTACTGTGAAGAAGAGGTGATTGAATGATTGATACAACTAGATTTATACCAAGCAACGAGGACATGCACAAACTAATCAAAGCCTTTGCTTCTGTACATGTAGATGATTTGTTAGATGGTATCGGACCTAACAGACCTGACGCACCATTCTTTGAGAGAGTAGCACGCATGGATAGTATTGATGAAGAAGATTACATCGAGATGGCTGATAGATTCTATAAATACATTAACACACAACTACCAACTATTCAACACATCGCTGGTTACCCACCTGAAACAGATTGGTCACAAGCACTTATTGTATTGAAACAGAAAGGTGAGAAGGCTAAGGCTGCTAGACTAGAACGTGAAAAGATACTTGCACAATTTGAAAGAGATAGAGGAGATATACGTCGTTTGTTTATGGATGCGGTGAAGAAGTTACAAGATGTATCTAGTAAGAATGCAATTGATGTTTCCCATGTCAAAGTATTACCTGATGTGAACATGATTAGTTTTGCCACGCAGTTGGAGGAACTAGGTATGACATCAGCCGAGGCTCTAGCCGAAGTTGCTACATGGATGCGTGGATATGCAAAGATGATAGTCTCCAATAATCAGTCAAAAATAGTCCAAATTGAGGAATATGAAGAAGTTTGGTACAGCAGAAATGACCCACAGCAGCGTTATCCTCGCAAAAGCAAGAGGTTAGCATTAGATTGGGGTACACGTGACTCAGCCCTATATAGGACTCTAAAGAACAAGATACCCTTCCCTTCATTCAAATGGGATGGGCAAAGAATGTCAGTAGCACTTGATGTTATGGTGATTAATACTGCTGTTAAAATACTACAAGAAATGGGCTATTTTACTCACGTAATAGAGGTTTTTGCATCAAAACTTGAAGCAAGTCAACCCACACCTACTAACAGTAGCGGTTATAGTGCCACCTTAAAATCAGATGCTATAATACTCAAAGTTCCATTCGATGATACTAATTCAAGGTCTGTAATTAAAAATGTAAATGGTAGAAAATGGTTAGCAGATATCAAAGCATGGTCTGTTCCTCTATCAGAAGCAAATGTGTTGATTAAGAAACTAGGTGAGAAAGATATCTATGGTGAACAATCAAGTCAGAAACAGAAACTACTCGCTGAGGTAAATAAGATAGAAGAAGTCAAGACGTACCTTATGGGTAAGGCTGAGAGAATAGCAATCAGTGATGCTACCGCTTTACATGACGATGATTTAGTTAAGGACATGAAAGATAGACTAGCAGAAATGTTTCCCGCAGGTCGCGAGTTATATCCTTTCCAATACGCTGGTGTTAGGTTTGCTGAGTTAGCAGATGGTAGATGCCTTATTGGTGATGACATGGGTGTTGGTAAGACTATCCAAGCAATCGCATACTCAGCCTTACATCAGGAACATTGGCCTGTAATTGTGGTATGCCCTGCTAATCTAAAGTATAATTGGGGTAGAGAAATTAGCACTTGGCTACCTGACTCAACTGTTCAAGTGGTAAAGAATGGGAAGGTGGAACTAGAAGGCTGTGACTTTACCGTTATCAACTACGACTTAGCAACTAGACAGAAGGATAACTTAGATGCTTTAGGTGCTAATCTAATCATCTTCGATGAATCGCATTACTTGAAGAATAGTAAAGCCAAGAGAACAATTGCTTGTGTATCCGTAGCAGAGAATGCTAACTCAGTTATATGTCTCAGTGGCACACCAATTACTAACAGACCAATTGAACTATTTACTACGCTTGAGATGATTAAACCTGCTGAATACAAGGGCAACTTCTTCCCTTATGCTAAGAGATATTGTAATGCTCATAACAATGGTTGGGGTTGGGACTTTACAGGCTCATCTAATGTTGAAGAGTTGCATGAAAAACTAAGAGATATTATGATACGCAGAATGAAGAACGATGTGCTCGAAGAGTTACCAACAAAAATTAGACAGTTCATTCCAATAGTACCTAGCACAAAGTATCTAGCAGATTATAGAAGGCTTGCTAAACAATGGCTTAGTGAGTATGATTACTACAAGACAGCAGGTGGTATGCCAGCAGGGTTTGTATTGAATATGCTTACTGCACTTAGACACGCTGCTGGGCAGATGAAAGTACCTGCTGCTGCTGATTGGATAGCAGAATATCACGACCAAAATCCTGACAAACCTATCATAGTATTTCATCATCACAAAGATGTGGGTGAGGAATTGATTAAACTATTACGTTCTGATAAAAGATTCAGTGGAAGGAGATGGGGGGCAATCAACGGTAGTACCCCTGCTGAAAAGAGAGATGCTAGGGTTCAGGCATTCCAAGCAGGTGAATTGAGTGGACTTATCTGTTCAACAATTGCCGCTAAAGAAGGTTTGACTCTTACAGAAGCAGACACAGTAGTGTTCATAGAAAGAGAATGGGTATCAGGTTGGGAAGAACAAGCAGAAGATAGAGTCAATCGTATAGGACAAGATGCTGATACAGTACACGCTGTATATCTATCAGTTGTTGGTACTATTGATGAGAAGTTCGATAGAATCGTAGAAGATAAGAGAGAGGTTGTAAGTGCAATCTTAGATGGTACTACACATGAAGAAGGTACTAAGTCAGGGGTAGCAAAAGCATTACTGCAAGCAATGGTTGATGCGGGAGACATACCAGCAGGTATGATGAAAGACATAGGTGTTGCTAAACCTAAGTCACACACAGGAGAGGAAGAAGAATGAGTAAACAGGAGTATAGTTTTATGAGTAGAAATAGATATGAATACAATTCATTGGGTTATGTTGTTATTGGTGGAAAAATATGGCAAGAAATCTATTTGGTACTACCAAATAGATATAAGCCCCTCTATTTAGGTGAGAGGCGAATACAATGAACCTTGACTATATAAACCGAGATTGAATTAAGTGGTGATTAAAATGTTGTTTGATTGTGAGTTTTGTAATGAAAAAGGAATGGAATTAAGTCTAGGGACATACTTAGCACCCTCAGTATTCTATGGTGGTGAGCCTAAGGAAACAGACATTATCGTAATGAAATGTATTGAGTGTGGTGTACATGAGCCTTGTGATGATGATGATTTAATAGGCTTCATCATGCAGATATTAGGTGAGACTAACTACCAAAAAGCGATGATAAAAACACTACAAATATTGTGGAAAGAAACATACATGAAGGAGATGGTAGAATGATAAGAAAGTGGATAAGAAAAATAGTGAATGAAGTAATGGAAGAAACGATGAACGAGATAGTAGATAATGCTGATGAGGATAGCATAGAACAAAAAGCAGCCGAGATTGTTGCTGATAAAATTGTCATAGACACACAAGATGTAATGGAACATTTAGGTATAGAAGTTGGTGATATAGCACAAGAGATAGACTTGTATGACTTAGCCTACCAATTAGACAAAGATGACATAGCAAGAGAGTTGTGTCTAAGTGATGTTGCTGATGAACTTGATTTGGAAGATTTGGCTTCTTATGTGGCTGGCCGCATGGCTAATTATGTAGATATGGACTACAAAGAAGTAGCAAGTAACTTATCAATGGATGAAATAGCATGTGAGATTGACGTTGGTATGATAGCAGAACAGATAGTGGTTAACGTTGATACGTTCTCTACTGCTATACAAAAAGCAATGGCTTCACACGACCAAGATATAACTCACATGTTTCAAGTGTTGGCTGATGCTCTCAATAATGTGGCAGAAGAAAGAAGAGGGGCGGAGGAATGATTGACTTGGACTGCGACAGACTTAATCTAGCATTCAAACGCGGTGTAGAGGATGGTCTTATAGAACAAGGAATGGTTCATGCTGAAGAATATTTACAGTTTGCTATAATAGCAGATGATTTAGGTGATGGGAGTGAGTATCTTTGGAAATACTACCAAGATGGCTATGAATATGGCGTTTATCTCCTTCTCCTTCTATCCGTTGATGGTGTAGAGGTGATGATGAATGATTGACTTAAGCGAAACAAAACCTGTGTATGAATTACACATTTGGCACACAATGTCAATACACGCACCACTAGGTGAGTTTGATGAGTTTGTGAAGTATGAAAATGCTATCGAAGCGATAGCAGCATATCACAATGTAGTAGATTGTGCATACAAAATACTCATCGAGTATGCTGGTGAAGAGGGCGATACGCTATTGGAATACAGTAGAGGTGATGATGAATGAATGAATCGTTCATATACTCTCGCACCCATATGAATTGATGATAGTCGTTGTTTGCGATTATATGAGAGTGATTAGAACATTGACTATATAAACCGAGATTGAATAAAAGAGTGGTAACTATGACAAATAAGAATTGGATTAACTTTGCTAGATACAGTTCCCCACCAATAGGTAAGGGAAGGATGTATCAGTGTGAACTGAACGAACAAGAGGGTGAATTGATATTGAGTATAGACTTAGATGGTACTAGATTTGAAGGTAAACTATACGATATAGGTATGATATTAACAAAACAGGAGGAAGAGTGAATGAGTTACGGATATGAACCTAGTCCTAAACCTACATGGTGGAAAGAACTAACTGAGAAAGAGCAGATAGAGTGGTATAATGGCTACATTAAAGCACTAAAGGATGTAATTACTTACGGTAATAGTAACATAAACGGTGACCTTGAAGATGCGAGGCGAGAGTTATTTTTACTAACAGGAAAATACGAAAGAAACACCGATAAAGATATCACAATGTTAGATGTAATTATGAAAATGAGTAGTAATATTGTGAGATATGAAAAGGAGGAAGAAGAATGAGTATGAAAGGTAAGGCAAAAAGAGGGCGAAATTGGGATAATTTACAAGAAGAGTTCGTTTATGAACTAGCAGAAACTAGAATGGCAAACGGTGAATTGATGGGTTTACCTGCCATAACAATGTTCTATAATCAAGAGTTTAATGGTAAATATGATGATTGGATTGAGCGTCCAGTAAGTGCTATCGCTTCTAGGTTAAACAAAATACGTGCTAGAAAGAAAGATGAGATGTTAAGAGAAAAACGTAGACAAGCGTTAGCAAATCAAAGAGAAAATTATCAGCGTGAAATAAAGGAGACGATTGAAGAAATAACTCCTAAAAATAAACATATGACACTAGATGCACATAAAAGATTACTAAAATCTGAACGTCATGTAAAGGGTGCAGAAACTAAAAGAGAGTTAGCAAAGACTCATCTAAACTTAGGTAAAACTTGGTCGATGGATGACAAGATATACTTGTATGAAAATTGGGATATTGATGGTATATTTGGTGCAAGTACTATTTCTGACCATGCACAAGAGGTAGCGGATACTCTCAGTAGGACTCTTGATTCTTGTCGCACTAAACATTACGTTTTATCGAGAGATAAAAAGTTCTTGAAGAGGTACGAGGAAATGTATGGTATTCGTAAGGATGGTGTATTTAAAAAATACATGGAAGAGAAAAATGAAGTAAAAACTCTTGAAGATATTGTTGAATACCGAGGCTTCACTGCACTCTTCTTTCGTCTGTACACATGGTCTAAAAATAGGAAAGACCGTAAGAGGATGAAGAAAGAACTAAAGAGACAGGCTCAAGAAAAATACAGAAGATATGTGGAGGACTTAGAATGATTGACACAGACAAATACGAAGGACACACACCTGCACCTTGGAAAGCGATAGATGATAGCCCAAAAGTAACGGCTGGCACAGGCCCATTTGAGGGAGAGGGAGCAAGAGAACACGAATCATGGTGGGTGGAATTGAATGAGGCGAGATGTATTTCGTATGGCGGTGAAGGACAATGGCAACGAAGAATAGGTGCTACATACATGACAATGCGAGACGCTAAACTCGTAGCAGACGCACCACTTCTCCTAGCAGAAGTCAAGCGGTTGAGTGAGATAGAACAGGAACATGGAAGAGTAACAATTGACGATTGGGAACATAAACCTCTTGGTGATGTAGATGCTTACCCTCTCCCGTATGTAACTGTCTATCATGGTGGATGTGAGTATGTTGGTCGCTTGAGACTTTACAAGAATGAAGATGGAGAGGTGATTGAATGATTGACACAAACAAATTGAAAGACTGTGCAATCACACAAGCCGAACACATGAAGGCACAGGTAGGAGACAATACATGGCACTACGCTATGGAAGTATGGCTCTATCCTGAAACCCACTATTGGGAAGTGGAAGATGAAGTCGCTCTCATTGAGCGTTACATCAGCACAAACCGAGATGCTTGGGTGAAGCATTGGGGCGAGCCGAGTGAAGTTGCACGAAAGAGGTGTGAAGAATGAAGATGCCTGAGATGTATTACAATCAAGGAAGTATGTACTATCCCTGCAATAGAACTGTTGACTATATAAACCGAGATTGAATAAAGGAGAGAACTGAAAATGACGATGACGAAAGACGATGATACCAAAGGTATGAGTGTAGAAGAACTGTTCGCAGACTTCTTCAATTCAGCCAAAGAAACAGATGCAAAGAAAGTGAAAACCAGTAGCGTACAGTTTAGTACAGTTAGCAAAGAGAGAAGAATACTATGTAACTCTCAGAAAGCAAGTGATATGGTAAAGTATGGGATACACTACAATTCAGGTGAGGTTAGATGGAAGCCACCTAAGACAGAACTAATATTACTTACAGATACATACGAGGTAGTTCAGTCTGCTTTCGATAGACTACTACCTGAGTGTGAGGATGGTAAGACTGCTTTCCTTCGCACATGTCCTCAGGAGGCTAGACATGGTGTCTTAGAATCCTTGAGTGTTACACAAGAGACACTAGAAGATTCTTGGAAAAAGTTAGTTGAAACCATGGATGAGCATGACCCTAATGGTAGCCTAATCCTACAACCATTCATCAATGCTACATCTAGTTGTGTGCTTGCACCTCAACAGTTCGCTGCTGTTGCTGAGGGTCACGATGGTATCACGGCAGGTATCAATGAAGAGACTGGAAGAATGTTATACTTCGCACTGAATCCTGAACAAACATATCTATCAAACGACATACACATGGTCAATCCTAATTGTAAGTTTGATTCATCCACTAAGACAACTAACTATGAGTTAGAGTTCGTCTATCAAAGAGATGAGGACTTTAAGAGAAAAATGGGTGGTGGTACTGAACCTTTCATTACACAGATACGTGGCTCACCCCCTAATCCACCTAGAGAATTACCTTTTACCTACATAGATGAAAACGGTGTTGAGCGTGTTGCTAACATAGATGGTAGTGCTGGCTCAACTGGGAGATGCGAAGCCAAAGAAGTATGGACTGCATCAGGTTTGGAAGAAGTGGCGTGGTTAGAAGCCAACATCACAAGAGACTTATGCCCTGATGGGTTTGTTATATCTCATCCAACTGGCTCTCTTATGTCACACATTTGTGCTCATGCAAGACAGCATGGTATACCATACATAGTAGGTGAAGTAAACGTGGGTGATAGGTTTACAGAAGGTTCACAAACATGGCTTGCACTTGACCCTAATTGGGATATCGTACCTCAACCTTACAACCCATGTGTACCTGAATACATTGAAGCATTCAAGGCTGGACTACTACGTTCACAGACACACTGGCAAAGACAACAGGGTTGGTTTGCTCACTTCTTCCACCAATGGGTTGGTCTAAACTACAATGGTATAGAGACTGCTTACTTAGCAGGTGGCTTCGTTGGTTGGATGGTTAAGGCTATCCTTGCCCTCTCACTAGGTGAGATGAGATATTCTCAAGGTAACAAAAAGAATATTTGTGTAGACCTTTGGCCTACCTTAACAGCAATTATGGGTGAAACTGAATGGGAAGAGTTGTCAGGAGAGAAGCACGCTGGTACTACAAGACAGCATTACTATGCTTTACTTGAGCAACTAAACTTAGATACAGTTGAAATGGAAATGGCTTTGAGATGGTGTAAGAAACACTTCTCCACTGGTTGGGGCACACACACAAGTTTTGGTGGTGCTAACTGGGGTGCATGTGCATCAAGAGGGGCTGATGTTTGTAAGAGCGTGAATGCATTCTTAGCAGAGCCAAATCAAGAAACACTTAACGATTTGATAGGTGAAGTGAATCTAGCAAAGAACCTAGAACACAATGGAGGCTTCTTGTATAATAAGTTCCTAAGTAGAAAAGCCTTTGATTATAGTACAATGCATACAGATAGTGCAGGTAATCAGAAGGGACTATTCTCTCATTCACCTGAGGCTTTATCATACATGTTTAGAACCTATGAGTTAGCAAGAGAGTTCCTTGATGGTGACGCAAACAAAGGTAACAAAGCGCCCACTAATGATTGGGTAGAAATATTTGGTTTCCTAAACGGTAAAGGTGCATCCTACTTCCGTCAACATTTCATCGCTAGTGACTTAGATGTACCTGAGTCATTGAGAAATGCAGCAATAGCGTGTGGACCTAAACTACTACACTACAATAACAAATACTCAACTGAGGAAAGTTATGTTCCATGTGGTATCAGTACATGTGAATTATGTATCAAGAATGATGTATTGGTTGTCAATCTAAAGTATGGTAATGTAGGCTCTCAGTTATTGTCTACTACTTACCCTGAGGTGTTCATGGCTGGTGGTAAAGAAGTATCGTCAGTTGATAGTTATGCAGTTGCATCTTTACTTAGAGAGAAGAAGTATACGGATGTTACACCAAAGATGTGGATAGATGGGTGGAATGGTTTGAATAAACTAGATGCCGCTTATACCCTGTTGTCTGACCTGATGAGTAAGTTCCTGAGTAACCAAATGGCTGACAACAACCAGTGGACTGAGGAAGTATTAAAATTATTGAAGGAGGAAAAGTGAATGGGTAGTAAAGATGGATGTCATACAGGCAATCCTCTTGTCTTTGAGGCAAAGGGTGTCAAGGTATATGCTGGTGGTACGAACAGAAATGGTGGTTGGCACAAGATGTCACCTGTACCTGACTTGGCTCTAGGGCCAATCGGTGTAATACATAGTGCAAGAACTATTGATGTATTACCGGAAGGTTGGAAGTCATCGTCTACATTAGTGGGTGGAGATACACCCATTGTTATGGAGATTGATTGGCCTGATTACAGTATTCCTAGTAACTTAGGCCCATCGTGGTGGAGAGCATTGGTTGAGGATATCGAGACTAAAAATATCAAATCAATATCTACTCAGTGTATGGGTGGTCATGGTAGAACTGGTGTACAGTTGGCTATTCTTGCACACTTGATGATACCAAAAGCAAAGCATGAATGGAAGAACGCATACGACCTTATAAAGTGGGTTCGTGGTAACTTTTGTGAACATGCGGTAGAAGCAAAATCACAGCAAACATACATCGCAGATGTGTGTGGTATACCTGAGGGTGACTCTGCAATTGTAGTCACGCAGCCACAATGGAGTAACTTCGATTACACTGCTGATAATCTTCTAACAGAAGATGAGTTGAGAGCAGAGCAAGTAAAGATTGAGAGAGAAGAAAAGAAAGCAAAGGCTGCTGCTAAGAAAGCAAAGGCTGCTAAGAAAGGTAAGAAAGGTAAGGGCAATAATCCTAAGAAACATACCCTTGAAGATTTCCTTGCTGATGATGATGAGCGTGTACCTTTTGGTAGTGATAACAAAGTGAGTTCTCCTATTGAAAAGGGTTGGACTATCGTTGAGTGTTGTGATTGTCACCATAACGAATGGCGCAAAGCAGATAGAAATACGTTTACTACACCTTGTAGTTCATGTGGTTTTGACGGAGGCTTTGTACAAGTTGATAGAGAGTTCCTCGATGGTAATAAGACTAGACTTTGTTTAGTTACTGATGAAATGTATCACCAAATAGAAATGTATGATGGACAGGTCTCATACGTAGGAGAAGCAATGCGTAGAGGTATGAGTGTTAGAACAAATCAGAAAGGTATTGCTACTATCAAAATAGGTAACAAATACATACCTATCCACTTATTAAAAAGAGACGGAGATGATATCGTTTCTATGAAAAAGACCACACAAAAAATAGTCGAATCCCGTAGTGCCATACATGGTATGAAGTTTATGGGAAGGCAAGAAAGAGAAATATTGGAGGAATAAAAATGGAAGAAAGATTACAGGTAAAATGCAATTATGATAATGGTTTGATACACGTACAAGGTGTGTCGAAAACGGTGAATCAAGGAAGAGAGTATGGTTTTGCGACCAAGATGCGTACAACAACTGAGGTTAGTATGTGGTTAAAAGAACAACCGCCAGTGCTTAAGTCAGCCGCTTCTAACACTCTTGCTTACACACCGTTTCAAATCATCAGATACAGTAACAAAGTGCCGCAGTTATTCATACCCGGCACACCCGCTAATCATCCAAATGGTGCTGTATTAAACTTACACCCACTATCTAACGGTGTTAAACAACTGCTTTCTTTTGCAGAAAAAGCAGGTTTTATTGTAGATTCAGATGAGTTACCATTCACAACAGACGAGGTGAAAGAATGAGTATCATAGAATTATCTGTGCTTACTGGAACAGCATCTATTGACTTGAGAAATGTAACTGCTATTGTTCGTTCAGACGACTTTGAAGAAACATGGAATCTTAATGTACACATGAAAAGTGGTACTATCTTTATGTGTGCTGAATATACTCCTGAGGATTATGAAAACATAGTTAGACTATGGACTGGGGTTGTGTCATCGTGAGTAAAACACCATTCCCTAAAGGTCACGTACTGAATGATATTTGGGCATCTCTTAGATTAGTAGCCCAAGAATTGAACATAGAACACCCTAATTGCTCTATGTTTATACCTGAGCGTACTGCTAAGATGATTTCAGATAGAAGAGAGATACAGGCATCTTTACGCATACAAAATGATGATAGTCTCGCTCACCATGTAGGTTGGGGGTTACAAACTAATGTCGTAGATTCTATATGTATGGTGTCTCTTTGGAATGAATTAGCAGAAATATACGGAATACCTGCTGGCTTCTTCTCAGCATTAGAGTATTCAATTAGAGACGACCCTGCTTTCATGGATGTGAGAATAGTAGGTTTAAGTCCATTTTTAATAGATGCAAACGGTTCACCTACTATTGATATAGAAAGAGCATCACATTCTACACCTGCACTTATGCGTTTAGCATGGGATGGTGCATTATCAGGCGATTACTGGGATGTAGAGAGTATAATGCACTTACCTAAGACAGTGTATCATAATGACGACAGGGCGCTAGAAGCAGCAGAAAGAGTAGGAGTAGAGGTCGAGTTCGCTTAGAAGAACATTGACTATATAAACCGAGATTGAAAAAGGAAGTGAGACAAAATGAAGAAAATGAAAGTATTTGGTAAAGAAATGGAAGTAAATGGATATACAAGAAATCCTCAATATTTTGAGAGTAGTTACTTTTTAGGTAGTTCGGGCTCAGGTAAGCCAATACTACTTAGTGACGGCACTAGCCTAAATCGAGATAGTAAATATGGCTTTTTAGCCTTGAAAGATACGCAATCAGGAGACATATTTCTCTTAGATTTATATGGGTATGATGGTTACAATCACACTTATGAATTAAAATCACAAGTTCAACATGTAGATACATCAACTAGGAAGAAGTCTACTAGCGTAGTAGTCAATGCATATGGTATGAATGATGCGTTTAAGTGTCTAAAAGAAGTTTATAGAAAAGACCCTAAGGACTATTCATTGGTAATATTAGAGTCAAAAGAAAAATATTCCGATTGGGTGTATTATAATGGTAAGATAGGAAATACTAGAGCAAATTATGTGGGCAAAGGTCCGTTGGAACGCGATGATATGGCAAAGATAAAACATGTTCATGTGCTTATAGATTCGTTAGATAAATCAATAGTATCAGGTAAACCATCAATAATGAAATTAAAAGAATTAGTAGTGGAGGAGATATAAATGGCAAAAGCAGAGAGACAAGGTTGGCAAACATGGGAACGATACAAAAAAGCAGGTGTGGTCAGTGATGAAATTACATTTACTGATGAGAAGATAATAATAGACCACGCTATTGGTAAAACTAAAGAAACCATAAAGAAGTGTTATCCAATAGATGCGGCAGTAGCATATTCATTAGCATCTGCTGGACCTGAGGCTAAACTAACATCTAAACAATTAGTAAATCAATACACTAGAATGGCTACTGCTATGATGACTCAAACAGTTGGATATGGTAGAGTGCCTAACCCTGATACTAAATCATGTGGTCACGATGAAATCAACGGATTTAATATTTCATTTCCACTCCCTTATTTGAAGGAGGGTTTTATTGTTGGTAAGCATACTTCTTCTTCCAATCTAGAAAGTTGGTTGAAAACTAATGAATTAGACCATCTTTTACCTTATGCAAAAATACGAACTAATGCTAAAGGTATGAATGCTCTTACTACTCAAGTAGGATATGTCCGTTTATTGTTGAGTAAGAAATACACACCACTTAGATTAGCCATTGAGGAAAAGTTAGGCACTACAATTTGGTTAATTGGAGATGGTAATAGTAACGTAAATGTTACTGCCACAAAAGGTGAGTGTAAATGGAAAGATGACCCAAGTAAGAAATGTGGGCATCACGATGGTGATTACATTACAGATTGGGTTATGATAAGAGATGGTGAAGGCGGTCTACATGAATTATGGAGTAGAGAAAGAGGTGAAGCAGTGGTATCTAGTGGTTGGAATCACGACCAAATTGAAAGCACATTTGGATATAACCATCACAAGGCTCTAGCCCCATCAGACATCATCCTATGGTCTAAAAAATCTAGGACACTAGGTAATATCATAGCAGAGAAAGAAGTCATTAAAGAGATTAACAAAGCACTAAGACGTATGACTGCAAGAAACTTCAACGTTGTACGCAAAGAAGGTTTGAGGAATACTGCTACTTACACTTGGAAGAACTGGAATTGGTTGTACAGTCTGAGAGACTTAGTTAAACAAACAAGTAAGAAAAACAGAAAAGAACATGATTTGGTTAACGGTTGGTTGTACAAAAAATATGATTCTAGGATGTCTTACGGCCATGAACTTGCTAAGTTCAAGTGGATACCCGGAAAGAAAGCGGAAGAAGGTGCTAGTGTACCTGCTGTAAAGGATGAAGATTCAATTAAAACCTTTACAGTATACATGAAAGCAACTGGTGGTAGTTATTACAACAGTGGTAAAGGTATACTACCGTTTAGATTCGCTAGTATTCAAGATGCTAAGACTTTCGTTAACATGTCTGCCCAGTTAGCACAGAAACTTGGTGCAGTAGATTCAAGTGGTAGGAAATGGGATGCTCAAACTATAACAGACTCTACGCCTAATGTCGATAACCTAAAGATAATGTATAAGATACACAAGTTAGAGATGGACTCAACTGTTGAGCCTGAGGTTACACCTACACCTAGTGAGATGATTAATGCATTCTTTTGGGGGTCACCGCAAGAGTTCGACAAACACATTTCATATCTAAACGAAGAATCACAAGGCCGATTCACTAGACCAAAGATTGTAAACAAGCAAGAGGAGATTGTGGAAGTTGCTACCGAATGAAGTTGCATTAAGTCCTAAGTTATTATCAGACATAGCAGATACGCAAGCAGCACAAATAAATGGTAGAAAGTTTACATTTGCATGGGGTGAGGCAACGGCACTAATGTGGGCCAAGGGCACAAGCATACCTTGTCCCTTATGTAAGAAAGAGTGTAGGAGTTGTCTTGTATTAAAGACAGATATAGGTGACGTTTACGCTTGTATTCACTGTGAAAAGTACATTATGTATAGCGATAAAATGGAGGAAGAATAAATGAGTAAAGAAAATAATTGGAAACCTGATAGAAAATTGAAAGAGTGGGCGCTGAAACACTTTGCAGAGATGCAAGTTGGTGGCGTATGGATGCCTGATGGAAGCGGCCTAACGTTTGTAAAAATAGACGAGAACACTTGGAGTCTGAAATCGATAGTAGAATCTATTGAAGCGGAAGAGAATCTTCAACGTATGAAAGTGTTGATGTTTGACGTAGGGTATACTCTCTTAGAGGGCGACACAGAAGTGATGCCTGAACCCACTAGTGCAGAAGAAGCAAGGATGTTAGAGATACACATGAAGCGAGATATAGCACAGAACTGGGCTGGTAGTGACGGTACATTACTCAAAGATATGGGGCTAGAAAATGTATGGCCTAGTTACATAGAGGATAGAGAGATACTACTTGACAACGGTGACACGACTACCATACAAGTGTGGGCGTATCTAGTAACTAATCCTAACACTGGAGAAGAGATACAGTTAGACCCTGACGATTACCACTTACTTATGGGCGACAAATACTTCATGCGATTTAGAACACCTGAGTATGAATACCGCGCATTAAGCCGTGAAGAGATGATAGAACATATAGATACACAGAAAGGCACTAGTGTGTCAAGCACAGGTGTTGGTAGTAAGTACATCGAAGGCTTCTTTGGAGAAGAAGAAGTCAAAATACCGCCATGGATGTGGGGTACATACTGTATGTTTACTAGCGAAGAAGAGGAATGATTGAAATGTTGACTAATGAAGAGTGGCGTTTAATAGATGTTATAGGGCAAAGCCCAAAGATTGTCTATAAGGATGGAGGACTCCGTTCTACTCTTCCTCTTTGGACTCTATGGCCTACTCTTAACGAGAAGGGTAAGACCAACGCATACTACAATAACGCTCTTACAGTTGGAGGAAAAATCAATCTTGGGTTGCCATTGTTTGATGGATGCTCAACAGGAGTTAATGGTGAAGTACAGTTGGATAATGAAGTTAATTTACCATTCTTTACTAATCAAGAAGATTGCTTAAAATATACTCTAATGTTACCTATGCTTGCAGAAAATTGTGGGGGTGTAGCAATGACTCAACGAGATTTAGATTATACAATAGATACGGCAGTCAATGATTTGGTACTCGAAGATGGTACAATGACTGACATAAGTCAATTTGATAAAAGAGGTCAATATTCTGAATTAAAAATGTATAACTATGAGAGACTTTGGGATAGCGAACAGGCTAGATTTACTTTGAAAGGTTTAGAACCAGCCTATACTCCAACAGTAATACCCGTTTTACCCTTTATCCTAGATGAATTAGGTGAGGTTGACGAAAGAATAGATATTTACGATATGTATAGAAAAGTATCAAAGGAAGCAATGATGATGAAGGCTACACTTGAAGCACTTGCTAGAGTAGCGAAAACTGAGGTCAACCACCAACACTACGATAATTTGTTACAGCCGTTTATGGATGAAGAAGAATGAAGTGTAGAATATGTCCGAGAGTTTCAGGAGAACACTGTTGCAGAGTTTGTGGTCATAGATTTGATGGTACAAGAAAGGAGGAAGAAGAATGAATGTTGATGATAAAATAAAACAAGCAAAATCGATTCTCAAAAGGAAGAGAAGTATTGAAGATGAACTATACGATATGTTTACAATAAAGCAACTTTGCACTATTTTGGATATACCTCATGGAACTGGATGGCAAAATAGAGTCGGAATCAGTAAAACAAAGTTAGTAAGGGCTTTAGTATTGAAGTGGGAGGTGGAAGATAATGAACTTTGAAGAAGCGAAGAGACTAATGGAAACAATAAAAGGTGATACAGACATAATAGGACGGCCAATAGATTCGCGCGGTAGAAGGGTTGGCAGGTTGATAGGAAAACATACTCGTCTTTACTACGGTATGTATGATTACAAATATACTCCATATTATGATATACGTTATCGTGGTGAAAGTATAATTCAGATATTATCTGAGCGTATATGGTTTCCATGTAAGCCTAATCATCATACCCATTCGGATGAAGCGTGCGAGAAATTAAACGGCTATCTACCAGTAGGTATGCATGTCTATAAGGAGGGTACTGACGAGTATGGCGATACAAAATGGTACTTACGAGATATGAATGTAACTAATCCCGATAACCCTGATGAAGATGTGGTGTTTCACTTTGACATTGTACGACATATTTCCAATGATGGAAAGGTGATGTTGTATAGTACAGAGCCTAAGTATCCTAGAGTTTATGGGGAGGAAGAAGAATGAGTGATGAAATCAAGTGGCAATCACCTAGCATGGAAGGTAAGTGGAAAGATAACAAAGGTATACTACATCTAAGGATGATAGAATATTATGGTAAAGACTGGGTAGATATACGCATAATGAATATGAGTAACACCCCGCCTAATTTTACTAGACATGGAGTCAGATTAAACGAGCAGCAGTTGGAAGAGTTGCTACCTATACTAAGGGACATGTTAGTGGATATGAAGAACAAGAGGGAAGAAGATGAAAGGAAGAGCAGTTAGTGTAGTTCATGTAGAGTATGAAGTGTTACAACATCTACTGGAAGAGATAGAACTATCAGCCTTGAAAGAAAGGATGATTAACGATGACGTTACTAAGAAGAGATTCGATTCAGGGGCTAACAATGTGGCTGGATTAGTACAGAACATGATGGATAGAAGGAAGCATAAGTTACCTAAAGACCATGTAGATTACGAGGTGAAGAAATGAGTGAATCGTGTGTAACACATCATTGTCCCGATTGTATCTTTGCTAGTACTAATGAAGATGGGACAGGGTATTATGAAATAATATGCGATGCTTGTATTGAAAACGGCAACATACACGATTACCAGTTAAATTATAATGAAGAGTTTTATTATTTATGTACAAAATGTGGTGCTAGAAAAGAATACGAGTATGATAAACTATGGGTGAAAGAATGAGTAAATGGTATCCCGAAGTTATGCACCATAGTTTTGGTACTGATGGAACTGTTTGTGGCGCTAAGAACCACACATGGCCTGAGTATTACATGGATGATAAAGTAGCGAGGAAGATACCCCGTTGTAATGATTGTATGGAGATTATAAACCAATTAAAGGCGAATAATAAAACGCCAGTAAAGAGAGAGAAAACACAAGTAATGCGAGTCTACTTGAAAGATTACTTGACTATATAAACCGAGATTGAAAGAAGGAGTGAGAAAGATGACAACAAAATATGAGACTGAGATAGAAGAGATAACTGCACAAAGGGCAGCCTTAGCAGCAAGAATGAATGAATTAGTAAAGATGAAGGATATGGAAAAGACATTGAAATCGTGTGAGAAAGATGGACACGTGTGGACTTTAACTACCGTAGGTTCTGACCTATGGAACGTTTGGAACATCGGTCTTGTTTGTACTAGATGCAACGGTGCGGTGAATGTTCAAGTAGACCCTAATAGTCAAATTACTTGGGATTCACATGAGACAGAAACGTTGAAAGAAATGTTGGAGTGATTACAATGAATATATTTGTATTAGACAATGACCCAGTAAAAGCAGCACAATATATGGATTGCGTAAGAGTGCCAAAAATGTGTGTGGAATCAGCACAAATGATGGCATCGGCATTACGCAGGTACGGGGCTACTGATGATATTATGCCATTGACGCAAAAAGGTACTCCGTACAAAGGGGGCTATCATCATCACCCATGTACTATTCAATGCGGTAATTCACTTGAAGATTTCATGTGGTTAGCAGAACATGCTATCGCATTATGTTATGAATACAGTATGAGATTCAACAAAACACATGCTTGTGAAAATCCAATTAGACACATGAAAGATGTTATTGAAGGCAAACACTATGGTAAACAATTTGCGCCTAACTGGGATTATGATAGCAAAACTCCGTTTGCTCAAGCCATGCCTGACGAATACAAAGATGAAGATGCAGTTAAAGCATACAGAGCGTACTACAAGAGCAAAGCAAGTAGTGCGGGTGGAGTACATTACAGACATGTATCTGCACCTGACTGGTGGCAAGATGTAGAGGTGACAGCATGAGTGATGGAAGAGGTCAAGAATACCTTGATGAAAACGTTTGCACACATGATGATGTAAGTATAAGATACTTTGATATTATTAATGAAGGTGAAGATGTTCGTGTTAGTATACAATGTGAAAAATGTGGAGATAGACAAGACCATATTTTAGACTTAGAGCAGATAATATGGGATTTAGACTTGCGGTGGGAAGAATGAACTTGTATGAGTTATTATGTGGCACATGCGGAGTAATAACTACATTTATAGCATTCTGTGGACTAGTAATACTACTTGAAATGAAAAAGTATTTGGTGATATAATGAGTGACGATGCAGCAATAGAATTAGCAAAAATGCTAGGATTGAAAATTGAAGTAAAGAAAGAAAAGGTTACACATAAGAAATCTACTTGTAGAATATGTGAGGAAGAGTTTACTTACAAAGTAAAGAAAGGAAAAGCGCCAACTCTCTGCCAATCAGAAGAATGTAGAAGGATACATAGACGTAACATAAGAAAGCCTAAACCTAAAGTCGTTCGTAAGAATGTATGTGTCGTAGAAGGCTGTGAGACAGTCATCATACAAACTGGTAAGGGTAGAACGATTACTCATTGTGACAGTTGTAAGACTGAACTAAGAGCAGAACAAAATGCCGCATACAGGGCTAAAACTTTCATACCGTTACAGAGAGTAGGTGTTTGTATAGACTGCGGTTGTCAACTAGAAACTATGACTGGTAGAGGTAAGATGAAACTACGTTGTACTGAATGTCAGAAAAAGAATCACGCTAAGATTGCTAGAGAATCTGCTAAGAAAAACTACAAGACAGTGGTAAGAACTTACTTTTGTGCTGGTTGCAATAAGAACTTTGAGCAAATAGGTAGAGGTAAGTTAAGAAAAACTTGTCCTGATTGTAAGACCGTACCCGCTAAAGTAGAGAAGAAAAGTGCAGCAGAAGAACTATTCGATACACTGAATGAAGAACAACAAGAAGCGATTAAACTATGGGAATCTATGAGGAAGTGAAAGCATGAGCAATATAGCAGTCTGTAAAACATGCGGTAAAAACTTTAGAAAGAAGAATAATAGAACAGTGCGCAGTTATTGCGATGAGTGTAGTACAAACTTTGCTAAAACGCTAAACAAAAGAAACGTCTACAATAGAACTAAATCTTCCATTGAAAAAGAGACTAAGGAAGAATACAGGATACGTTTACTAGAAGAAGAAATAAAAGAATTAAAATCTGTTTTTGAAACTATTAGCGATAGCACAAAAAGACAGATTGCTAAAGAAGTAGGGGTAGCCATTCAAGAAACAATGAAAATAGCCTCAAAAAACCTAGAAGAAGATTTCAATAATCATAAACTTCTTGTCGAGAGTGTAGTGGCAGACGAGTTCAAAAAACAAAACACAAAGTTTCAGAATCAATTAGCCATATTGAATACGCGAATGAAAAAGTTAGATGAAAGTTTTACAGATTTAGATACAAAGATGGCGGAACATTTACATTATTACACTACTAAACTAAGTTTACATAAGAACCGTAAAGGCGGTAGAGTACAAAAGAATCGAACTATTACTGGTAAAAAGAGGGATGAAGTTGACAATACATGATGCGTGGAACTTCCTGAAAGAAGAAGTGAGGTTAAGAGGCTCTACTGGTGCTGCATTACGCACCTTACCTAGCGGTAAAAGAGTAGTAGTGAAAAGAGGTGGCTTCGCTGGGGGTGACCCTCAGGCCCATATTAACAACGAGTATGACATGAATCGTTATTTGAATGAATTAGGTGTTGGTGTACCTAATGCTCGAATGGTGGAAGAAAGAGGTAGACCTACCATGCTTACTGATTATGAAGAAGGTGCTAAACCTATCAATATGAATGACAGAAAGCAATTACGAGATGATGTAGTACCTCAAGCCTTGATAGGTAATTGGGATGTTCTAGGTATGGAAATGGATAACGTTCTACGTAGACCCGATAATACTCTTAGTTACGTAGACGTGGGAGGGGCTGGGCCGTATAGAGCACAAGGTGCGCCTAAAGGAGATGCTTTCGGCTCAGAGGTAGGAGAATTAGATTCATTTCAACAACACATGCCTAGTATCTATGGTAACTTAACTGAACAAGAACTAGGACAGTCTTACGACAAATATGGCGGTAGTGATGCGATGGAGGCTGCTCTATCATCACTTAGAAACAGTCAGACAAGAAACGTACTACAACAAAGAATAGGCGATATAGCAAGACGAGTTGCATAAGTAACTTTGACTATATAAACCGAGATTGAATGAAGAGAATGGAAAGGGATTGAAGATGTGGATAGCATTTAATGACGCATGGTTGAGCATAGTAGAGAATAGAAATGATGAGGAAACGCTGTTAGTGAGGGCTAGGTCAAAGCAGCACTTACTAAACATATTTCCTAAGTGTGAACTGTTTAAGGATGAGACAGCAGACTATCCTTATCGGGCTTACATAGATAGAGAACATGTGGCTAACGTAGTATCCGATAGGTTAATGAAAATTAATTATCCTAATTTCAAAGCATCGGTAAAAGACGATAAACTAGGCACTGCTTACTCTAATATATGGAGTGAGATTTACTTCTTCTATCACGATGAGAGATAAACATGAGAGAAAAAGACATCTATGCTTTAGGTATAGCATTCGGTATGAAGCCGTTACAGATTAACAAAGCGATTCTATCGTATACGAAAATAAGATTAGATTCAAATTGGTCTAATCAAAGAAGTAATAAGAATCTAATAATCGACTGTCTTTACTTGTATGCTAAGGAATACAAAAGCGGTATCACTGTAAAGAAAGTAGAAAGTATAACACTGGATATGTTAGGTACTGGTACGAAACCAAAGCCAAATAAGTGGCTCGCTACTCACAAGCATCTACTGGTTTAATGTTATTTACAGATTTGGCGAACGCTTGGGAAAGAAGTCGCTTAGGAGATAGGAGTCTATCTTCTTTAGACTTCAATGAAGAATCGACTGCGCTTTATGCTTACGAGATTCTGTTTTCTAATGAAACCTTGACTGAAAGAAAAGTCCTTTCTAAAGTGGCTAACGAATTAGAAGTACCGTATGAAATTGTTTTAGAATTACTTGACAAAAGAGTATCGACCTTACTCGCATCAGAGAGCAGTGCATCGAATCCTTGCGATTGGAGCATAGAAGATATGCTGAAAATAAGAAATGCTGTTATTGAAGGCGAGTATTCGTTTTTAGAATTAAGTAAACAGATGAATGAGATAGACGCTAGATTATTTTGGTCGTCCGTAATAGGCGAGCAACAGCCTATTTCCGCTCTCAGATTTTTGAGAAGATTGAACACTGCTGTATCCCCTGACATCATATCGTCTAGTAGGGATTTTCTTACCGATAAAGAAATAATTCATGCGGTATACAATGATGTAAATTATTTATACGACCCTAAGTTATGGTATCAGAAACCCACTGCTGCTCTAAGAAAGCGTAGATGGATTCCGTGGAGTAAATACAAATCTGTGGATATAGAAGTATACCAATCTATACCTAATAATGGTATAGTGAGCGTTGAATACAACGAGAAAGAAGATGTTATCATAGAGAAAGCAGGTGATGTAATCACCGATGTTGCATACCCTAAACATCCTAAATTATCATTAAAAGAAAGGTTGCTTAAGTATTCTGAATCACACGATGAGGAAATTGCTTGGCCTACTCCCACACCTTCTTGGGATTCAATAATTAAACATGAGAACACGGTACGGTTTCCTAACACTGGAGCATTCTCTCCTACTGAATATGGAGGCTATGTCTTGGTGAAGCAATCTCACATTCATAATTTAAGATTAGCGGCATACAAACATGGCGATGTAATGGAAATAAAATTACAGGCAATCGATGGGATAGACGAGTTTTTGGATGTAGGATTTTGCGGAGTTTATATAGAGTCAGAAAAAAGTTCTATCGCATTCGATATTGAAAGAATACTTGGTGCTAATACGGAAGAAGTAAACAGGTGGAAGGTAATACCTGATGATGTTTGTATAGTGATACGTGTGTCGTCGCCCTTTGTTGATAGAAGGTCAGGCGCTTTGAGTAAGCCTTCGTTTGTAGAAATAGATAATGAAATGGGAATATCCGATGTGGCTCAGTACGTCGATTTAGTGGGTGTAGAAAATGAATAGTGAAATAGATAGAAGAGAAGAGTGGATGGGTTTAGGTATCATATTAACCGAACTACGTATGAAAACTTGGGTAGAGAATAGAAGTGATTCCAAATTAGGTATGAGAGTAAAGAAACAAATAAGTTGGCGCTCTCTGTTTACTAGTGGTACTTACATTCAGCAGACCTGTGTAAGCAAGTTCCTGAGTCCCTTCGGTATGGAGTTAAAAGAAAAATACCACAGCAAGAGTGACATTTTCAAGTGGCTGGTCTTATTAGATAAGTTAGAGAATATGTACGGGATACGCTCTGCTTTATCCGATAACGCTGGCTGGCACATGTTATCTTGGGTTGTTGATAATCCTGTCCCAAAGACATGGGATGATTTTCTTGTTTGGGTAGAAGCACACGATACAGAATTAGATATGCTCTCATACGATGAAATTGGTTGACTATATAAACCGAGATTGAATAAACAGGGTGATGAAAACTCCAAGTATTTTCGATTACTCAGTAATCAGTGAAATGGCAGGTTTAGATGCTCTCAAGCAAGATGTACAATCTTGGTACAGGCAAGAGTATGAAACTGGCCAATCGGTATTACCACAGGCATTGTTGTTGTACGGTCCTCCGGGTACAGGTAAGACTAGTGCTGCTCACTGTATAGCAAGACAGTTTCTAGGCGACAACTTCAACAGCATGAACTTCATTGAATCTAATGCAAGTGATGATAGAGGTATTGATTTCATTAGAGGCTCATTCAAAACTGCTATGAGAACAAAAGGTATAGGTGTACAAAGAAAGATAATCCTACTAGATGAAGCAGACGGGCTTACCCCAGCAGCACAAGATGCTATGCGCCAGTTGATAGAGAAGTATGCCCACAATGCAATGGTTATACTCACGTGTAATGAGATTGAGAAGATACGACCTGCTATACGTTCAAGGTGTAATGCATACGCTTTCTCACCAGTAGATGAAAGAGCAGCCGCATCTTGGATTTATGATAGATGCGTCGCGCACCAATTGATAACTACAACCGAAGATTATACGGATATGATGGAAGAGTTAAAAAAACTTGTAAAACATATGAACGGAGATATGAGAGCGACTATCATGTTTATGAAATCCATAAACATACAAGAAGATTTCAGTTCTGAAAGAATCGGTATACGTATAGACC
>TARA_R110002012_G_scaffold313744_2_pt1 | contig 25500 bp, 24 predicted proteins | sample TARA_R110002012 | Tara Oceans TARA_R110002012 (sample SAMEA4396515) | marine metagenome | biome: Westerlies Biome; feature: [DCM] deep chlorophyll maximum layer (ENVO:01000326); material: water (ENVO:00002006), including particulate matter (ENVO:01000060) such as... | depth 40 m | reverse complement strand
GGTGGTCGTTTTAAACGGGATGAATGCGCAGACAGCGCAAATTGATCAGTTTCACCGTGGAAACGGGCATTTGTCAAACTAGCCGACATATCGCAATTTACTACCCGGGCAGCGGTGACACTGCCGTTGTGGCAATGGCCATGCGGACAAACGCCGTGTTTGCTCTGCTCTTCTGGAGCAGGAATATTATCGGATGTTTGGGTTCCATTTGCCATCTCGGTAACTTCGCTTTCCGAAGCATCGGGTGCGCACTCAGCTGCATCCGCGAAGTTCATCCCCATGACAAGCAGCATGAAGGCTAACGCCATGCCGCGAATCATTGCTGATCCTTTAGATAGAGATAGACGCCGGGCAATCATGCCGCTTCTACTGTAAGATGATCTCGTTCAAAGCAAGACAATTTTAAAAATCTGTCACTATTCTAAAGGGTTGCGTGTAATAGTATAACATATTCATATCGTTCTATTCCGAGTGAAATACCAAAATCCGAAATGAAACGGCCCTTGTGTTAGAGCACGAAAGTTCACGCCTTAACCAAAAATTGCCCCATCATTCCGGCATCTTCATGTTCGAGAATATGACAATGATACATGTAGGGTAGTTCTGAATCGGTATATTCTTCAAAGCGCAATAGTACTCGAACGACTTCACGCGGCGCAACCACCACTGTATCTTTCAGCCCTCGATCCTGCGGACCTGGTTGACGACCATCGCGGTCCAGCACACGAAACTGCACATCATGAATGTGAAAGGGATGCGCCATCATCGAAGCATTCTCTATCTGCCAGATTTCTGTCGTGTTGACTTTTACCGTCTCGTCGATGCGCTGCATATCCATGGATTTGCCGTTGATCGTAAAGCCGCCACCGCGCATCATGTTCATACCCATGCCCATTTGAAGCATAAATCGTCGCGTCTTGATGGCAGTTTCCGGTTCAACCGGTGCCAGTGCAATCAGTCGGCTTGGCATTACGATGGCCTGCCGTCTTTGAGCTGCAGGCCGAATGTTAAGCACGGTGAAGCGTCGTCGTTCATCCATCATGCCTTCCCGCCGCCCGCCGCGTCTCCCCATATCGCCGCCCATCATGCCTTCCCGGCGGCCGCCGCGGTTTCCCATGCCGCCGCCCATCATTCCCATCATTCCCATGGTTTCAAGGCTATCTGCGTTGAGGCTAGTTGGCCTACCATCGCTCAGATCGACGATAATTTGCGCTCGCTCACCCGGGGCAAGCACGACATTGTTTGTACGATAAGGCTGTTCGAAGAGACCACCATCGCTTCCGATCTGTATGAAAGCACGCCCATCATCAAATCCAAAGCGATAGAACCGCGCGTTCGAGCCGTTGAGAAGGCGTAGTCGCAACAAATCGCTACGTGCTTCGAAAACCGGATCGACGATCCCGTTTACAAGCAGAGTATCACCCATCATCCCCATCATGACATCGCGCATCGATGTAGAATAAGCAAAACTGCCATCGCGGTTGAAGGCGCGGTCCTGAACGATCAGTGGAATATCATCGACGCCATAGTCATTCGGCAGGTCGAGCCGCTCGCTTTCGTCATCGCGAACATAGATGGCCCCGGCCAGTCCCTGATAGACCTGCGGACCGGACCGACGGTGCGCGTGGGAATGATACCAGAACATTGATGCCCGCTGCTTCACCACGAAGTTTGGCGACCATGTGCTGCCGGGCGCTATCGGTTGATGCGGCCCGCCATCGGCACGGGCAGGCAAGTGAAAGCCGTGCCAATGCACGGTAGCCGTTTCGGAAAGGTCACTACTGACGTTCATGCGAACGGTTTCCCCGGCATACATTTCAAGTGTTGGGCCGAGATAGGATTGGTTGATGCCTATCGTCGGAGTTTGCACACCTTCGAGAAACTGAGAAACACCGCGTTGCAGTTTCAGATCGAATACGCGGATGCCATTTTCCCGTTCTCCCGAGTAAAGCGGCGGTATAAGTAAAGAGCGACCTGAAGTCGCTCGCACAGATGCGGCCCCCTGGCCTCCGATGAATTGGCGGGTCACCATGCCTCCAATTGCAATAACTCCACCGCCAAGCACAGCGGCACCAATCACAGACCGTCTATTCACCATGTTAAACATTCCTAATAATAATGTTATCGGCTTGAAGGGCATTCATACCGTATGCCTATCCTTTGGCCGCTCACCATCATGTCCCTTGCCGATCAACCAGAATCCCAGACCAATAACAGCGACAACCAAAACCTGAGCCAAAATGGGCTGGAGTGCTGGATAGATGCCAAGCATCGATATTCGCGGAAAATCCTTAAGCGGCGTAACATCAAGCATACCGGCTTCCTGCAAAGCGCCAATGCCTTTTCCTGTCAACACCACGGTCAGTACAATCATCAATGCCGAACTATAAGCGAAGAATTTTCTAATCTGCAGTTTGCGGCTGTAGCGCAGCATAGCCCAGGCGAGGGCAGCCAGCAGAAGTAGGGCTGCTCCCGAACCGGCAATAATCGATACGCCAGTGTCATCGCTCCAAAGCGCCGCGAAAAACAGGATTGTTTCAAAAACTTCCCGATAAACAACCAGAAATGCAAGGCCGAATAGGAACCAGGCCGAGCCTCGCGACAGAGCCTTGTTCATTGTTTCGCGGATATAGCGCTGCCACTCATCAACTCGCGATTTACCATGCATCCAGAGTCCGACGAACAGAAGGATAGCAGCGGCAAAAAGTGACCCAAAACCTTCGGTGAGCTCTCTGCTGGCTCCGCTAATCCCGATGATGTAGGTTGCGGCAAACCAGGTCACTCCGCCAGCAATGAGGGCCGTGATCCAACCACCATGAACATAGGACATGACTTCTGGGCGTTCAGCCTTGCGAAGAAATGCTATCATAGCGACTATGATAAGGATCGCTTCCAGTCCCTCACGCAGCAAGATGGTGAATGCCCCGACAAAAGCCGATGCGCCGCTTGCATTGTCAGGAACAAGGATAGCCTCCGCCTGTGCAAATTGCACTTTGAGAGTTTTGATCTGACTTTCGACGTCGGACACGGGCCGGTTTTTATCGATGGCATCGCGAAGCTGGGCCATTGATCGCTCAATACTGCTGAGCAAGTCTGCGTCGCGCGTACCGAGTAAGGCCTCAAATGGCTCGAAACCATCCAGATAGGCAGAAAGTGCCAAATCCTTAGCCGCACTTTTCTGACCGGCGCGGTACGCGGCCAGGCTTTCGTCCAGTTTTGTGCGAGCGAGGTCAAGCGATCCACCAGAAGCTTTTGCAATCGCCTCTGGATGGCGGCGCAAGAACGCGAAAACAGCGTCGGCCTTGTCTGGCCGGACCTTGCTAGCAAGTATGACAGGAGTCATGCTTGACCATGCTGTCAGATCGGGGAATTGCGCGCGAATGGAGGCATCACTTTCCCAGATCTTTTCTCCTCGCGCTACATCATCGAACGCAAAGCTGCCAGTATATGCTGCCAGATCCCAACGGTCCTGCGCGGGCAGATCGGAAAAGCTTTGCATGGCCGTTCCATCAAGGCCCTGTCCGATCACCTGATACAAACCAAACAGGCTGCGCTGACGCGCGCGTTCTGCATCCGTGAAATCAATTGGTGCCGGATCGAGGCCCCGCGCATCAGGCCCTTGCCCGTTGCCCGAAAGCCCATGACAGCTCGCGCAATTTTGCGCGTATAATCGTGCGCCGTTCTGCAAGTCAGGCGTATTGTGAGGCGCCAGCGGGACGGGATAGCCGCGCAACAAATTGCTCGCCAGCAAGCGGGCATCTTGCGCAACCTTGTCCGCTGGTGCCTTGCCGGCAATGGCGATTTTCATGTCATTGGCTTGTGCGATCAACGCAGCACGGTCGCTGGCTGCTGGCAACTCCGTAATACGCTTGGCTGCCGATTCTGAGAATTCAATCATTTCGGCATATTCCGCCTCGCTGATCACTTTCCCGTCTTCAACCGCGCCGGGATAATCAACGGCGATATAGTCCAGGAGGCGCCATATGGTTTGGACATCTCCCGCATTGGCTTGGGCAGAGAATGGCAGGCATGCCGCAATTAGAAACAGCAAGGACAATGAAGCGGTGCGAAGATTGATGAGATGCATCACGCCGGATTGTCCGCCGACGTTTTATGATCTTGAAGTTCGATTAACGCATTTTGCAAAATCTGGTAAGCGGAATGGATAAAAATCAAAGCGATGATCGCGGCCACCGCAATATCAGGCCAGGATTTCCCGGTCCACGCCACAAGACCCGCTGCACAGATTACGGCGACATTTGCAATCGCGTCATTTCGGCTGAAAAGCCAGACTGCTTGGACATTCGCATCGCCCTCGCGAAAGCGCGAAAGAACAAAGGCAGACACCACATTTATGCCAAGCGCTAAAAACCCCAGTGCTCCCATAATTCCGGCCTCGGGAACCCCCGGGTCAATCGCCCGCAAGAGGGCAAAGCCGATGACGCCCATACCCAAAAGGGCAAGGAAAATTCCTTGAATCAATGCCACACGTGACCGTAGGACCGCAGTCCAGCCAAGTGCAAACAGTCCAACAAGGGTTATCGATCCATCGCCCAGGAAATCAAGGGCATCGGCCTTCAGTGCTTGGCTGTCAGCAATAAATCCACCGACAATCTCGAACAGGCCGAAGCCGATATTGAGGATAATGACAATCCATAATGCCCGCCGATATGCCGGGTCATCCTGTGCTCTTTTTGGATCGCCCGTGCAGCCGCATTCATCTGTTTCTTCCATGCTCATGAGCTTGCCTTACAACCTCCAGTTACTGTAGAAGCAAGCATTAATTTAAATAGGCCGTATAAGGAAAATGTTTTGACCAATATGATGATCGGTGACCTAGCGCAAAAAACCAGCACCAAGGTAAACACAGTACGCTATTACGAAGATATAGGACTGTTACCCGAACCTGCACGAACGGCATCGGGTAGGCGGACATATGCGGAAAGCGATGTTCGGAGATTGTCATTCGTCCGTCACAGTCGCGGATTTGGGTTTTCTATTGATGAAATACGATCACTTCTGGAAATATCAGATAGCCCAAAACAAGACTGCGAAGCGGCCGCAAAAATTGCGCAAGAGCATTTGGAAAAGATTGATACCCAAATAGTTCAACTGACATCGCTACGGGATGCTCTTAAGTTGTTTGCAACCTCATGCTCGGGAGGTTCTGCCGAGCATTGTGAAATCATAGGTGCGCTAAATCGCTTGAACCCGCCGGTCGGTTAGATGGCAGGCGAAGGTGCGTTTTATCGATCCACTTAAATGCAAGACTATGCCCCAACTGTTTCTCCGCAGCGGCGACCGCATAGCGCTTTGGCCGACTTCCTTGAATCTCACCGCCAAATCATATGCTGCGCATAAGGAATATGACCATAAGAATAATCGTTTTTTCAACAGCTATCGTTAAGACAAGTGCGCAGCATGAAAATCTGTCCAGCCAACGACAAATGTTCGCATACTCATAATAACATCAAACAGACAGATTCAATCGAGTTTTGAACTGATCCATGAATCAATATCGGCCTCCAACCAAGCAACAACATACCCACCAAGCGTATGCGGCCTTGGAAACTTTCCTTCATCCATCCAACGATAGATGGTGGAACGCCCGAGCCCAACGCGGTGCTGCACTTCTTTAAGCCGGATGAGCCGCATAACCGGCTGCCTCGAAACTTTATTCAATCCGGCATCAAGCATCTCCAACTCCATTTTTCCGATCAAAGCCATCACCCAAGAGAGCGTCCTTTTGAGCAAGATAGTCGATATGCTCAGCGAGCAATCGCGCTACACGTTTGGCAGTTCCCTTCGCCCAACGTGGTTTGATATCATGGAGGTGATCACCGAGCTGGGCTTCCAAGGCATCGGGTAAATGACGGACCAGTTGTTCAAAAAACAAAGCAAGGTCGGTTTGCATCCACAGCGAGGCTCTGTCCTGATCGGCAACCAGATAAAGAAGCAAATGGGCATGCGGCGAGGCGCCCGTACCATATAATATACGCAAGGCCTCACTCACGGTGGCTTCGCGCTTCCCCGCAAGGATGCGCCGCATTGTGCCCCGATCGATTTCGGCATCGCGTGCAATGCACACTTGAGAGCGGCCTGACGTAGAAGCAGCCTCATGAAGTAGCTTCGATACACCGGCCTTAATTTGCGCCTCGGAAATTCCATCGGGTTCAGTCATGTCATTCATCCTGTCATTAAGAGAACGAATCACCTGATATCTTGAACAATCACCTGTAGGAAAATGAAAAGAACATAAAAAGAACAAATAGGAAATTGCGAATCACCGAATCCGGGTTTCCTGTTCTGTTGAAAACAGCTTCTGTTCAAACGAGAACAACTCCTGTGCTGGCCTGAACAGTTCCTGCGCGAACGAGCGCATCGGCTGGTCAACACTACCCAACTCACCTCCAGAATATCGCTTTTTGCTTGGAAGGCACCTAATTTCCCATTTCCTGTTTTCCTACAGGCGGGTCAATCGCACACTTAGAACATACAGCGAACACATGCTGTTTCATGTTTCTCAAGCGAAAGTGATTTTCCATGATCAATACTACCCAAACAAACCGCCGCGCATCCGATTACCTCATTCCGGCAGCTGTAGCGCTTCTCTGTGCCACGGCCGCCTACGCAGGCGCAGACAATACTTTTGATCCTGCGCTCGCAAAATTTACCGATTTTCTGGAAGGTTCTGGTGGTAAGATCATTACCGTTCTTAGCCTGGCAGCCGGTCTCATTGGATTGGCGTCCGGGCGTTTCTCGCTCGGACAAATCGCTGTTCCCGTTGGCGTCGGCATCGGCGTCGGGACAGGCGTTCCCATCGTCACCTCTGTTGTCACGGCAGTCATTTAACGACTGCGATCGGCAAGGAGGGCGGCATCATGGCTGACAGATATCTTTTACCCCGGCGGCTTGATGATCCCGAACTCATCGGATTTTGGACGATCGACGAGTTTCTCGGTCTGATCATTCCGTTCGCCTGGGGCATATTAGCGCAGCATATTTTTATTGGAATCGCCTTAGCATTTATTGCCTGGTTCGCTCTTCGAAAAGCAAAATCCGGCGGTGCGAGCGCGCAGCTCCTCCATGCTGTCTATTGGTATCTACCCGGATCGTTTCTGGGATTGAAAGCCACGCCGCCCTCCCACTGCCGACTTTTGGCCGGTTGAAGGAGGGCAAGATGGAAGCACATATTGCACATCAGTCAGCGCAGCGCCTGCTGCGGCAACGCAACTGGCTGGCCCTCCTAGCTGCGGGGCTAGCAGTGACGAGCCTGGCGGCCATTGCAGCTGGATCAACGCAGTCGCGTGAAATCGTGCTGGTGCCGGTGACCGGACAATCGCTCACCCTGTCAAGCGCAGGCGTTGCCCATGAATATTTGGAGTTCGTCACCCGCGATACCGCTCTCATGCTGCTCAACCGCAGTCCTGAAGGGCTTGATTACTGGATGGAGCAGATTCTCAAACTGGCCGATCCCAGCGCCCATGGGCGCCTCAAATCAGAATTGGTCAAAATCGTTTCCGAACAACGCGGCTCCGATATAGCCCAGGCTTTTGTCATCCGTTCGCTTGTCATCGATCCGAAAGAACTCAAGTCTGAGGTAACCGGAACGCTCAAAACGTTTGTCGGCGCGCAGGTAATCGCCAGCGAGGAGCGTAAATTTGTCTTCAGCTGGACCTACACAGGTCTTCGGCTTGCGCTGACTGGCTTTAAGCAAATCCCGACCGAGCGTGATCAACAAATTCAGCAAAAATCAATCGAAAAGGATGCCTCGTCATGAGCAGCATATCATTATCCCTGCCCGCCTGTCTGCTGGGCAGCGGCATGGCGAGCATCAGTTGGGGCGTTACGCGGCTTCCCGATACGGGTTTCAAAACTCTTGGTGCGGCATTACTTATTGCCGCCCTTTCGTTAAGCGCATCACCTGCTTTGGCGGACCAGTTTGTCGAGGCGGCGGACAATGCGAAGATTGACTGCACATTGTCGCGCGATGAGCTGACCCGTATTGCTTTGGTTGGCGACGAATTTTCCAGCGTTTCAAAAATCGCTTCGGGCTATCCCTATAATGATTTCGGGGTAACGCACGAGCCGGTGCGCGGTGATATCTATATTTCCGTGCCGCCCAGCTTCGCCAGCGACAGCGTTAGTTTCTTCGCCACCAGCAAACAGGGTTTTGTCTATAAATTTGCCTGCCGCACGGCAGCGGTTGAAGCGCATCAACTTTTTATAACCAATCCCGCCCTTGCAAAACCGGAGGCGGAGACTTGGGAGAACGAAAGAAGCGAAGAGCAGACCATCATCGCTTTGGTCAAAGCGGTGGCGGAGGGAGCAGCGCCTCCCGGTTATAGCGTGCACCAGCGTATGATGCGCCCGGTCCGAACCGGATCCATCGAAGTCCAGCTCATCGCAGAATATCGCGGCGCCAATTACAACGCGCAGCAATTCATTCTCACCAATCGCGGTAAAACCGCAGTCGAGCTCAATGAAGAAGAGCTCGCACCCAAATCCGCGCGCGCAATTTCCTTTGCCCAAAACACACTGAAAGCCGGAACAAGCACATCGGCCTTTGTTGTCACCGCGACGCGGGGGACCGACCAATGAGCGAGAGCAAAACTATAGCACCCGTTAAAGATGCGGATGCAGAGCAAGGTAAAGCGCGCGCTGGTCTCAACAAACAGATCGCGCGGCGGCAAAATTTGCTGCTTGCCGGTATTGGCAGTCTCGCGCTTATCGCAGGCGCCTGGTTTCTATTTGCCGGTGACGGTGATGATGCAGCTCAAGACGATAACGGCATAGTTACAATTGACGCTGGCAGTCTGGTTAACCGCAATCTCTCCCAGCGCGAGTTTGTCGCGGCTTATGAAAACCGGCTTAATAAACTCACGCAAGATCAAAAGGCGCTCAAAGAAGCACAGCTCCCAACTGACAAAATTGAAGACCAAATCGAAGCTCTTCGGCTTGAAAACAGCGAAATGCGAACCAATGGGCAAGCCGCCATCGATGCGATTTCAGCGGAAAACGCGGGACTCAAATCACAGCTCGAAGAGAAAGCCGCGACACCGCCGCCAGCAATCCCACCGGCCTATGGTCCGCAAGGCGGAGATTTTAACCGCCAGTCTGCATCGCTTGGATCGCCCGATGGGACAGAAATTTCACCCGATGGTTCTCCATCCGGCGCAGTAAGAATTCTCAACTTCGGTAGCGCAGAGCAGGGATCGAAATCACCGAAGAAACGCACATCGGAAATATCACCGCTGCTGGTTGAAGACAGTCCGGAATATCTACCGCCCAACAGCTATGCACCGGCAAAAGTCATTGTTGGCGTTGATGCCTCGGTCGGGGTGGCCAGCCAAAGCGATCCGCTTCCGGTGGTATTGCGCATCACTGGCCCTGCCCGTTCGGTGGTCAAAAACGGCAAATTGCTTACGACAAATATCACCGGTTGCATTGTCAACGGCGCGGCGCGCGGCGATCTGTCGTCAGAGAAAGTCTATGTGAAGCTGGCGCGTATGACCTGCGATCAGCCCGGCGGGCGTGTCGCCGTCAGCGAGGTCAAAGGATTTATCAGCTTTGCCGGTAAATCCGGCGTGCGCGGACGCGTTGTCAGCCGCGAAGGCAGTCTTGTCAGCCAAGCGCTGCTTGCCGGGATTGTCGGCGGGTTCGGGCGCGGGTTTTCGGCCAATGCCAACGGCATTTTTTCCGGTCAGATTGGCACGGACGGGAAACGCGATAGCCTATCGGGCGCCGACATATTGACCGGCGGCCTTGGCCAGGGCGCAGGAGATGCCGCCGATACCGTCTCCAAATATCTCATCGAACGAGCCGAACAATATCAACCTGTCGTCGAGATGCCGACCGGTATCGATATCGAGATCGTCTTTCTCGACGGCGTCCATGTAAGGAGTGAAAAAAAGTGAATTTCAAATATCAGAAAGTAGGCAGGAACCTAAAATCAAAGGCGGCAGCCATTGCGCTTGCTGTTGCAAGCGGCGGGATGGTTTCCGGCCTCGTTGCTGCCAGCTTTATCTCTGCTCCAGCCAATGCCGCAGGCGTACTCCAAGATGTGCGCACGGCTATCCAGCTACGTCTCCCGAAAACACCCATTACCAGCCTCACCTGCAAGGGGTTTGGCGGTCTGTGCGAGGTCGTATCGGAAAAGACATTATTCTATATTGATGAACGCGCGCGTTATCTATTTGTCGGGCGTCTATACGATATGGAAAGCCGTGCGGATCTGACTGCCGCAAAACTGCTCGAGCTTAATCCACAGCTGCTGGTCGCAGGAGCAGCAGGCGCAAATTCCAGCGGACCGACTGCCGCACGGCAGCCCGCCAATAAACGCGCGTCCAAAGTTCCCGTCGCGGACTTGATGCCATCAGGAGCAATCCATTGGGGATCCAAATCCGGACCCAAGCTCATAGTTTTTTCCGATTTCAATTGCAGCTATTGCAAGCGGCTGACCGCGGAGCTCAAAAAGGCGCGCATGCGCGTTGAAGAGCGGCCGATATCCATCTTTGGCGAAAAAAGCAGGAAGCTGGCTGAAGCCGTGATCTGTTCGCGGGATCCTGCAAAAGCGCTGCACCAGGCCTATTCCGGCGAAACACCGAAGAAACAAAAGTCGTGCAACACCTCAGGTCTTGATGCCAATGAGGCCTTTGCACGCAGCCACGGTTTTTCCGGAACGCCGGTCATGGTGCGCGCAAGTGACGGCGCGGTGCTCGAAGGATATCACGGCGCAGCCGAAATCCGCGCGTTCCTTGGCTCAAATGCAAAAGGTGCAAAATGACACGCGCGCTCTATCCATTGGGGATGCTCGCGCTTTCATGCGTCTCACTATCGTCTTGCGCTAGTCTGGGCAGCAATATCAGCGGCAGTTTCGATTGCAAGGCACCAGGTGGTAGCTGCGCGCCAACATCACAAATTGATGCAGCGGCGAGCGTTGCAATGCTCGATCAATCTCCATCAAGTGGCAGGCGAGACCTGACATCAGCGGCGCAAACCGCGCGGACCGGCGAGCGTGTGCTCAAGATTGTCTTTTCCGGATTTGTCGATGCGTCGGGCAATTTGCATGAAGCCCGCAGCGTGCATGTAGTTGCGCGGTCTCCCGACTGGGCTGCCACATTGACTGGGCAAGAAACAAATATCGCTCGGCAAATGGCGCGCGATATAGCAGATCAAGCCAAGCAAGCATCCAAAGACCATTCCGGCGACGCTCTTAGCGCAGACGATAACGCCAGCGAAACGCCGTCAGAATCGATTGAAGCCGCTGACCCATTTCTCAAAAGTTCATTCAATTTGCCCTCGCGTGGTTCGTACCCCTTGACCGTGCGAGAGGCAATTGCCGGTGCAAACATACCGGCAATCGAGGGGTTCGATGGGCTCCCTCCCCCAGCAAGTCGAACCCCTCACCCTATTTTGAAAACACTACCTAAGGATGGCCTACCGAGTATTGAGGCCATCGAAGCCGCCAAGATACGCGGAGCTCAAAAAAGGCCGAGCGAGGAGAAAGGACAATGACCTTCTCCATAACTGGCGCGCGCGCCAAACTATTGTCGGGTCTGTTTGGTGATACCCAGACTGCTGACCATCAAAGACCAAGTATCGCGCTCGACATGCTGTCAGACTGGCTGCCGTACCGGGTATTTGATTCAGGACCGCGGCTGTATCGCAACGCGCGCTCAAAAGGATTTATATTGTCCGCTGCGCCGCTGATTGGCGCGGATGAGCGCACCGGGGAAATCTTGGGACAGTTTTTTTCTGAAGGCAGGCCCGAAGGCGCGTGTCTGCAGATATTACATTTTGCCAGCCCGCGCATTGGCCGGGTCGTCGCCCCTTGGTTTGCCAAACGCTATGCACAGGGCGGCGTATATGAGGCAATGGCGCGCCATAGATCAAAACGTCTCTATGATCTGGTCTGGGAAAGCGGGTCTGCCCATGCGCCGTTTCATGCCCGCTGCCATAATCTGGTTATCTCTCTTGGCGTTCCAGACACCGCAAATGTGAGTGATAATGAACTTGCACAGTGCCGCGAGGGACTGATCGGCGTGCTGACCTCGCTCGGCATTGATGCGGGTGAAATGGAACCGCAGGAACTCATCGCGCTCGTTGATGATCTGACCTCTCCTACGACGGCGCCGCAAGAAGATCGCACCGAATATAATCCGCTCGATGATATCGCCAGCCAGGCCATCCGCCGTGATATTGAACTCGAAGTTGAAGATGACCGGATGATCCTGCGCACCGAGCGGTTCCGGGAAATTGGGCGCAGCGCTGATGGCACGCCAGAGATCGGTGCTATTTATCCCGATGCCTTCGACATCCGGCACTTTGGGGTCAGGCAAATGCCAGAACGGTGGGCTCCGTGGGAATGCGCGCGGCTGATAGGAGACATGTTCACCGACAAATTGCGCTTCCCCTGCCCGGCGGCAACAATGCTTTGTCTGGTCTACCCAGACCGCGAAGGTGCGTCTGCAAAAGCCGGTTTCAAATTTATGCGCACAACCAGCCTCAGCCAGTCCAAAAGCGCGCGGTTCCTGCCCAAGCTCGCCCAGCAATCTTCGGAATGGAGCCATGTCCAGGCAGAATTGCAGGCCGGGAAACGCCTCGTGCAACTTTTTTACGGCGTTACCAGCTATTCACCGCTTGGCCTCGGCGATGCCCATGAACGCTCGATCAAGGCTATCTACAAGGCTGCCGGTTGGGATTTGGCCGACGAGCGGTTTCTCCAGCTCCACGGGCTGATCGCCGCCATGCCCATGACACTGGCGGATGGCCTTGCCCATGATCTTAAACGGTTAAAGCGGCTTAAAACCATGCTTTCAACCAGCGCGGCGCATATTGCACCCTTGCAGGGCGAGTTTCTGGGCGGGCCGCTGCCACATCTGCTGCTTGTCGGCAGGCGCGGGCAACCTTTTTACTGGTCGCCATTTGAAAATGGCGCGGGAAACCATAATGTTGCGATTTGCGGAAAATCCGGTTCCGGAAAATCGGTGCTGCTCCAGGAAATGTGCGCAAGCCTGCGCGGCGCGGGCGCGAAAGTTGTTGTGATCGACGATGGCCGCTCGTTCGAGCATTCAGTTAAATTGCAGGGCGGGCGCTTTGTCGAGTTTACCCTCAAATCCGGTTTCTCGCTCAATCCCTTTTCAATGATCAATGACGCGCGCGTAGCAGAAGACGATGACTATAAACTCGACTGCATCGCGATGGTCAAGGCGATTGTAGGCCAAATGGCGCGGCACAGCGACCGGCTTACCGATACAGAGCGCGGTCTGATCGATCAGGCGGTTACAACAGTTTGGGAAGCGCTTGGCAGCGGCGGCACGATCAATGAAGTGGCAGCAGCATTCGCGGGCATTTCCAATCCTGTCGCCGATGATCTGGGCGTTGCCATCGGACCCTATATGAGCGGCGGAAGCTATGGCGGCTTTTTTGAAGGTCAGGCCAGTATCGCGCTCGATGATGATTTTACCGTTTTTGAAATGTCTGATCTGGCGACGCGCGAGGATCTGAGATCTGTCATTCTTTGCGCTATCATGTTCATGACCAGCCAGGCGATGACCCAAAGCCCGCGCAGCACCAAGAAACTGCTTCTGATCGATGAAGCATGGTCGCTGCTCAAAGGCGGCTCGATGGGAGAGTTTGTTGAAACCTATGCGCGTACGGCGCGCAAATATGGCGGCGCGCTGGCTACCGCCACGCAGTCACTCAATGATTATTATAAATCGGACGGCGCAACCGCAGCGCTGGAAAACAGCGACTGGATGCTGGTGCTGCAGCAAAAACCGGAAACCATTGCTGATTTCCGCAAGAACGACCGCCTCGACATGGATGATCGCACCGAAACGCTGATCCGTAGTTTAAAACGTTCGGGCGAGGAATATAGCGAGGTCTTTATCAAAGGCCCGGAAACGCAAGCCATTGGGCGCCTGGTTCTCGATCCATATTCCGCCTGCATCTATTCTTCTTCGCCCGATGTTTATGCCGCGATCGAAGCTGAGCAGGAAGCGGGAGCATCTCTGGCACAGGCCATTGCCCGCGTGTCCGGTGTCGGTAGCGATGATCGGAAAGGCAAGCACAATGCCTGACAAAACCGATACGCTGTTTGATTCTTATCTTTTCCTTGGCACAAGCAAGGACCAGCGCTGCAAACGTGCGCCATTTCCCGTGCGGAAGCTCTTTCAAACCTCTTGCCACATCATGCTGGAAGCATCGTTGTTCACCATGAGCTCGGTGTTGATGGCGCTCGGCCTGCCGCTGTGCTTTTTTCTTATCTTGTCCGGTTGGGATTTGCTCGGGCTGTTCACGCATCTCGACAATTTAAGCAGCCGCTATCTCGAAGCGGACGGGGTGCGCAGATTGGCGTTTTCCAGTGACCTCAAAATCATATTCTTTGGGTCTACTGCTCTGATCGCGGCGCTTCGGATACCGAGATTTATTGCGCGGATAGCGGGTAGCTTTTCCAAAAGGAGCAAGACATGAGCAAATTTGCAATTTTCTCAGAGCATCTACCCAGCGGGCGATCGGTTATCATGGTGCTTTTATTCTCAGCCGCAGTTTTGTGGATCAGCTGGGTTAGCATGCGTCTGATCGAGCCCAATGGACAACAAATTGTGCAAGTCCGCATGTCCGAGATCATGCGCGATTTCGTTGACGCAGAAGCAAAGGGCAATGCTGATCCGGAAATGACGCGCGAGGCCATTGCCCGGTATCTCAAAGCAACGGAAGCGGCCGTCGATGATTTCAGCCGCAGCGGACATGTGATTTTGGTTGCCGAAGCGGTGCTTTAAAAAAATACGCCCGACGCCACGTCGCAACTCAAAGCCAAAATCGCCCAAAAACTGGAAAACGATAGCCGGGAGAAGCCGCAATGAACGGTATTAGATCCCGCCTGAAACGCCCGCTTGTTCTGGCAATGCTGGTCGCGATCCCGTTTCTTTATGCACCGATAGCCAAATTCAGCGACAACCATGCGCTGCTGATTAACGCCAGCCCCAGCCTCCCCAACTGGGCATTCTGGCTGGACAAGAATTTTACCCCTTCTCGCGGCGCGTTGATATTTTTCGAACCGCCACGTTCAGAACTGCTCACTGGCCATTTCGGCAAGAAGCCGCAAATCTTCGGCAAGCGGATATTGGGCATGCCGGGTGATCAAGTTCGCCATGACGGCAAAAATGTCTTTATCAACAATGGGCTTGTCGCGCGAACCAAACCCAAAACGCGTAAAGGCGCTGCGCTTACCAAAGGCCCTGAAGGGATCATTCCGGATGGCTGTTACTATGTCGGGACGTCCCACAAACATGGCTTTGATAGCCGTTATCGTGAGATCGGTTTCATTTGCGCTCCCCGGATTATAGGCACCGGGAGGGCAATATTGTGAACAGGCGCTATTTACCCCTCCTCGTCACAGTCCTGCTGTCTTCTCCATCCTTGGCGCGCGACTATGGCCAGCAGGGCACACATTTCCCGATTATCGAACCGGATTTACTCGAGCAAATTCAGTCGCGCCTTCAGACCATGGACAAAAATGGTGACATTGACCGGCTCAACCAGAAACTCAAAGCCCGCACCATAGCGCGAGTAAACCGCCCCAAGCCTGTCGCCGGATTGGTGAGAGCGACAAAAGCCGCAACGCGCTTGTTCGATCCTACCATCACATTGCAGGTCGATATATTGGATCATGATGGGCGCAGGATCTGGGCCAAAGGAACCAAGGTAAATCCCCTCGATACCGTTCCATTGCGCGCGGCATTGATATTTTTAGATGGCGATGATCCAGCCCAGCTCGAATGGGCATTTGCGCAAAAACCAAAGACAGCAAAACTCATTCTTACAAACGGCGCGCCGCTTCAACTTATGAAATCGCGCCAAAGACGTTTCTATTTTGATCAGGGCGGAAAACTGACCGCGCATTTCGACATCAAAGCACTTCCGGCAATCGTCGATCAACAGGGCCGGATGCTGCGTATCCGCGAATTTGCGCTGCTCCAACAGCGGGGGCGAAGCCAATGACAAAGGGCTTTTCAGATATCTTCAGGTTGAAGTCCTTAATGCTATTATGTCTGCTGGTATTTAGCTTGCTTGTTTCAGCCCCGGCGCGCGCTGATGCCGGCCCTGGCCGTTGCACCGGTAAATTTGTCAATCCGATCACCGACATCTGCTGGTCCTGTCTCTTTCCGCTTTCAATTGGCGGGCTGGATATCTGGCCATCGAGCAGACCTGATCCCAAAAACCCAACCCTGCCCGTATGCCTTTGCGGTTTGCGTCCCGGCATTGCGATGGGGTTCTGGGAGCCGGTGCGGCTTGCCGATGTCAGCATGAAGCCTTGGTGCTTTGTCAATCTGGGCGGGCTCAAGATCGATCCCGGATTTGACATTGGCTATCGTTCCATCTCGGGACCATCGGCAATTGGCGGCGCGAGCCAATATTATTCCAGCTGGCATGTCCACTGGTATGCCTATCCGCTGATCTACTGGATGGAGATTGTTGCTGATTTTCTCTGCCTTGAAGCAGGCTCGGTTGATATCCTGTACATCTCCGAGATCGATCCGCTCTGGCAAGATAGCGAGCTTACTGCGATCATCAATCCTGAAGCGGTGCTGTTTGCCAATCCGCTAGCGCTTGCTGCATGCGCTGCCGACTGTGTTTCTGCCACGGTCAATCTGCCGCGCGATGAACTGTTCTGGTGTGCTGGCTGTCAGGGTTCAATGTATCCAATGAACGGCAATGTCTCTGCCAGTATCGGCCATGTCCAGGCCTCCCGGCTCGTCTTGTCGCGCTTTGCGTATAAATTACACCGCCAGCTGGTGTCCTGGGGAACCATGGGCAAAAAAGGTCTGTGCGGCAAATATCTCATGCCGATCATGCGAAAGCAGCAATACCGCCTGCAGGCAACCAACCCCAACCCGGCAACAAAAGGCCGTTATGCCTGCCCGCCCATCGGAGCCTCCACCACCTTTCAATCTGCCGGACAGGTCATTCCCGCCATTGGCGAGGACATGGGCTATCTCGTCTGGCGCAAACGGAATTGCTGCGCCCTATGAAGAACTTCGTTCTCTTTTCGTTTTTGTTCACGATCTCCGCATCCACTGGTTTTGCCGCCGCGCAAAGCGTGAACCCGGACACGCTCGACATTGATGCCATTCGTGCTTCTGCCAAAGCCTATTCCGCGGAAGCTGAAGCGCTGGCTGAAAATGTCCGCGCAAGAAGCGAAGCTGTGCGTAATGAGGCTCGCCAGACACAAGATCAGGCACGGGCCAATCGCGAACGATATGCGCAGGCCGTCGATCAGAACACCAAAGACAGCAAAAGGGACAAAGTCTTCGATTTCGACCGGATGATTTCAGATCATGCAAAAATGGCTCAAGCCAAACTAGGCGACGCGCCGCGCTTCATTACCTTTGCAAGCCTGTCGATGCCGCCGCAGTCTTTGAAAAAACTCATTCACGACACATCAGCAGCAGGCGGCGTTACAGTGCTGCGCGGTTTCCCCGGAGGCAGCGCCAAACAGTTGACAAAAATGCTTACCGCCCTGGCATCAAATGGCGAGCAATTATCCGCGCTCGGTATTGATTCCAGGCTGTTCCGGGCGTTCGATATCAAGACTGCGCCCAGTTTCGTAATGGCCTCTTCCGATTTTACCCTGTGCGATGGCTTCGATTGCACAAGCGCTGTCCCGCCACATGACCGGATGACCGGCAATGTCAGCGTAGAATATGCGTTGGAAACATTTGCGGGCGGCGCTGGCCCAGGATCGCGTCTCGCTGCCCTTCACCTTGCACGTCTGAAGGAGGGCATTGGGCGATGATATCTCTTAAAAGCCTTGTCCTCGCGGTCACCGCCATCAGTTTCTCTGCCGGCTCACCGCTGGCGGCACAGGACCGCGAGGTGGCCAGGGAAAACGGAAAAGCTTTTGCCAATCAACAGCAGGAACGCGCGCGCGCAATTGCAAGCACGCAGCCCGATGCGGCGCGTGTTCCCGGCTACACATCAAATCCTGCTGAGGCGGGTTATGCCGATAATCCCGAACGCATTGAAGACGATGCAAGGGCCGCAGCGCGCAGCCACGAAGGCATGAAAGCGATTAAGGACTCCAATGCCCGGCGCGCGAAGTTTGACACAGATGAAATCAAAGCGGTCACAGCGCGCTCCAAATCGATCAACGAAGACCCACTTGCCTATACCAGTGGAATGGAAATTGGCGGGGCAGAAGGGCGCTGCGTTCCGCTACCACCGTCTCCCGGATCGCCGGGCCGTTATACGGCTACCTGCAATAGCGGGGTAGCGCTGGAAGAAACAAACGAGAGCTGCAGCATCTATCTAGATGTAAGCGTCGAGCAGCGGACCCAATATCATTATCTGTGCAGCGATATCAGTCCGTACGGATTTGGCGGCGTCCCCTCTTGCGAGATATTTAACGCCAATGGATGCCAGAGGGCCGGAATACGCCCAGGTCCATGTTTACAATGGGGCGGAAACCGTGAACAGGATCGATATTGCGTTGAACCCGGCGAACCTTATGTCGAGATGAGCTGCAGCGCCCCAGTTGCGGGAGAAACGCCTTACGCGACGTCATCTGAAAATATTATTCAGGAAAACCAAAATGATGCCGCTTGTCGGACTTTCGCGGATGATGCCGACTGCGAACACACAGCCGAGACTTGCAGCGACAGCGACCCTGTAACCCGCATCATAAACGGTGTTCCGGTCACAAAACCCTGTTGGGCATGGGAGCGGGCGTACCAATGCAATGCGCGGCGTGCTGCCAATGATTGCGAGGAATTGGACAATGAGCCAACCTGCCAATTGCTCCGAGAAGATTGCCTGAGCGAAGATAATCCCTGTTCAACGATAGAGCGCGTTTATGATTGCGCGCTTCCGGAAACGCAAGGTTCGGGCAGCCAGTATATTTGCGACGGTGATGTTTATTGCATCGATGGATCATGCGAGACGATAGAGCGCGAGGCGAATGACGAGTTCAAGGATGCCGCTGTTGCGCTCCATGCAATGGATGATGCGCGCAGACAATTTGATCCCGATACATTGACGCTTTTCAAAGGTGAACGGCAAACCTGCGGCAAGAAAGTCTTTGGCGTGCTTAATTGCTGCAAGGGCAAGGGCTTTCCGCTCATTCCGGGCATCAGCCTTCTGGTGGCCCTCGGCTGCAACACGCAGGAAATTCTTCTTCATCAGCGCGATGCCAATGGCCTGTGCGCCTATGTTGGCAGCTATTGCTCGAAGAAAATTCTTGGCGTCTGCATCACCAAGAAAAAAGCCTATTGCTGCTTTACCTCCAAGCTATCGCGCATTTTGCAGGAGCAAGGCCGCGCGCAGCTTCCCAAACCCTGGGCTCGGGCGAAAGACGAACAGTGCCACGGCTTCACAATCGAAGAATTCGCGCAGCTTGATCTTTCCAGAATGGATTTTTCCGAAATCTATTCGGAATTTACCGAGGCGGCCCGGCTGCCCGACGAGCTCGAAGCAGCCAATGACATCCAGCAGAAAATTCAAAACTTCTACGAGAGATCAGGCTCATGAAGAACAATTTAAACCACAGGTTTCCCCTGCCCTTGGCGCTCGGTGGCTTGACCGTGTTTGTCCTTGCAATCATTTTTTTTATTGATGCGGCCATCAGTCCGGCATTTGCGCAAGGCGCTGCATCCAAAGCAATTGATCAACAAACCAATATGACGCGAACCAGCGCGGATGAACTCTACTGCGAGAAACGCAAACTGGGATATTGGTTCTATTGCACCAAGCCAAAACCGCCTGAAGCAGAAACGCTAGCGCCAGAACCGCAGACAAGCGCAAGCGAGCAGCTCGAAGCGGTCACTAAGGAATTGCGCGAACTGAAAGCCAAAGCCATTCTCGAACCAACCCGCGAGAATGTCATTGCGTATCTGACCGGGGCGGATTGTGCCCAGATCCCGCGGGAAAATGTTGAATACAACGCTCGTGTTGCCAGGATCGGTAATCACATAGATAGGCTGGTCATAGGCAACATTTCCGACGTTGGCGTTGCGCTCTGCGACCACGCCACTGACAGGCGAATAGACCGGATAGATTTGCAGCGATTCACTCGATTCAATCCGCGCCAGCAACTGGCCCTTTTTGACATAATCGCCGACCGCTTTTGTCACCTGCATCACTTTGCCGGGGAATTGCGCTCTGATTTCAGAAGTTGTTGCCGGGTCCAGCTCGACTACGCCTTCCACTTCGCGCATCTCGCTGATCGTCTGCGGTCCGACCGTTTCAATTTCAATTCCGCCGTCTTCTGCCGCTGATTTGCTTATTCTCGTCTGGCCTTCTAGGCTGGAGTATTTCCAGACATGGCTTTTGCCGCCGGATGCAGCGACGACTTCGATATTAAAGCTATGGGGCTCAATGACAGTTCCCTGACCGACCAGATAATCTTTCTCCGGCTCGAACGCGAACTTCTCAATCTCGCCGTCCAATCGTTTCAGCGTCACCGTGAGCTTGACCGATTTTGGGTCTACCGGCTTGCCATCGCGCGTCGGATAGACACGAAATTCCGGGGGCACGCCGTCTTCGAACACCGTCATTTCGACGGCAAAATCGCCATCACGAAGCATCTTTCCGCGATGCGGACCCTTTTCTTCGACCGCCTCGCCTTCGGCATTTTCGGTCGGCGCGTCCGAGCTACATGCGGCCATCGGCACAAGCAGCAATAGTGCCACTGCTACCCCAAAATTCCAGTTCTTCTTCATGGCTGTGTATGTCCTTCACTGATCGTGGCGAGTGGCGCAGCAAAACGCCCGGTAAGCCTGTCTATTTCGGTCTGGAGATCGCGATATTCGATCATGGCGGCCAGCCATTCGTCTTGCGCCTCAATGATAGCGTCGGCTGCGTCCTGAATGTCCCGGAAGCTGAAACCGCCGCGATTATAACCGTCACGCACCTGCGCCAACGTCTTGGCTACGCGCGGATAAACTTCGGATTTGATAGAATTAGCCCGGCTGAGCGCGCGCTCTGCTTCTGCTCCGAGACTTGCCCGTCTGCGCAATCTTTCCAGACGATTGGCTTCAGCGGTCAGTTCAAGCCGCAAGCGTTCGGCGCGCGCGCGTTCGATATTGCCCTGATTGCGGTCAAAACGCCCCAGCGGTATGGTAATCCCGGCAACCAGCGCGATATCATTGGTTCCCTTGATAAAACGCGTGCCACCGCTGACGGTATAGTCTTGGGTTTTGCGGGTCTGCTCCACTGTGACCGCCGCGCTTGCCCGCGCCACCCTGGCTTCTTCGAGTGCTTGATCAGCCTCTGCCAGTTCGGTTGCCTGATCGCCGCCGAGTGACAATTCGCCGTCCACCGCAAGATCAACGCCATCGCCACCCCAAAAGGATGCCAGAACATCGCGCGCATTGCGCAACCGTGCTTGAGATTGTGCCAGCGCGATCCGGGCTCGCGCTACCCTGGCGGCAGCACGGGTTTCTACAAATAGCGGGTCCTTGTAACCGCGCACCCGCCGCAAGGCTTCGCTCTGCAAACCCTGTTCGATCGACAGCTGCTGCTTGGCGATGGCCTCGATCTGCTGGGCTATTAGAATATCCAGAAATGTTCGCTGCACAGCGGCGGCCAGTTCCAGCCGGGTGACCTCGGCAGACGCACTGGCCACACCGATCTCCCGTTCAGCCAGCGCAACGCGCGCCGCCCGTTTGCCGCCGCGCTCAATTGGTTGATTATAGGTCGCAGTAACCTCCGCACGGCGCAGCACGCTATAAGGGCCGGTGCCGACGAAATTTTCTGCTTCTACCGCAATCGATGGATCGGGACGAACGTCGGCTTGGGCCTTGCCAGCGCGGGCTGCTGCAATCGCAGCTTGCTCGGCGCGCAATAGCGGCGCTGCCTCAAGCGCTTTCGCGACCGCCTGATTGAGAGAAACGGTCTCCGCAAGGCTTGGCGCACCGGTCACAAGCAACGCACCCGCCAAAAGGGCGGCACGTGAATATCTCAACATTTGTTGTAAACTCCTGATCCATAACAATGACAGCGCGCAGAAAACTGCACGCTGCGGCTATTGGATCAGGCTAAAGGGGGCTCGATGAGTGGCTTCTGCGACACAGACCGCATGAAAGCAGGGTCGGACGCAAAGACCAAGCCGCGATCATCATAAGCGGAGGTTTCAATTTTGCTGCCACCAACCTCGACTGCCGTAGGCGAAAAATGCTGATGCGTATCACCTTTTAGATCGCGGCTATCATCTCGCTCACTGGAATCACTGCTCATCGCAATATCCAACTCCGCGCAATATCCAACTCCGCCGAGGATATATTACTATCGTGGTGATGGATAAAAGCGAGACTGGCACTGTCGTGATCGTCATGATGATCAACCAATCCCGGACCAGCATGAACACTCCCGAAAACAAGAGCGATAGCTATCAACATCAGGAATAATCGAGCGAACATTTCGGTGTCACTAGCAATGGACCTGTTGAATCGCAATAAATATTAGAGATGCCGAACCTCCCTGCGATAATTATACGCCTCAGCCTTCGATGAAATAGCTCAAATGCTGGTCCAATGCGTTCTCTGGACACACAGGTTCGGCTGTGTCCAGTTTTTGCGCTCTTGCACCAGCGATGTAACCGCAAATAGCGGTCGCTCTGTTCTGGCGGCATTAATTGGATCGCCCAAAACACCCGACGTTTTTGGGGAGCATTCAAATGCAAGCTCAATGTCCGGATATGGGAACCATTTTGAAAGGCTGGAACGACTTGGATTGGGTGGGTAGGAGATTGACCGGCTTTGAATGGCTGAGGGGGAAAGCAGACGTAAAGCGATCATTCTTGACTCGCAAAATACCTACTCGATAAACTAACCTGCATGTTCAGACAGACTAATTTTGCTCAATTCGATCGGCAATTTGCAACGCGGTAACCCGACGACGGATTGCGACCGACCGCTTAAGGGAATTTCGATCTGGTTCTTGAACCACTGGAATTGGCTGGATTCCCGCCAATCACTTGCTCTATCACTGGCGCAAGAGCCTTGAACAATTGGGCCGGCAGAGCGCTGGTGAAGCTGTACTGATCGGCTTCAGGTCCTTCCACATAGGCAGTGACTGTCCCAAAGAAGCGGTCTCCAGCGAAGAAAACGAAGGTAGCGGTCCGGGACCTTGCATCCGATCCCATACTCCTCCCGCCGCGCCCGAAGCGGTGTTGGCGATTGTCGCCCGTCCCTGTCTTGCCGCCAATTTGCAAAGGCTTGCCGTCGGCCCCCGCAACTGCATCATTGGCGCGCCGAGCGGTGCCATTCTGGACCACGTCTATCAAGCCCAGACGAACAACCCTGGCAATTTCCGGTCGCAAAACCCTTGGCCCAACCGCTGGCGCCGCTTTCAACACCGTTTCATAGGGCGAACCTTCAGCAAAGCGCAGCCGGCTGATACGGACGGCGGGATAACGATAGCCAGTGCTGATAATAACCCCCATCAATTCGGCAAGCGCGTCCGGTCGATCGCCTGACGTACCAATTGCCGTGGCATAGGACGGGATGAGGGCACCAAAGGGATAACCGACCCGTTGCCAGTCCTTGTGGATCGGCACGAACGCATCGCGTTCCAGCATAATCCTGATCCGGGTGTTCTGGCCCTTGAACCGGTTCGGTTTCAGCAGCCATTGGTAAGATTCCTGCCGCACGTCCGCGCCTGCGTCGACAATGCTGTTCCAGTCCGCCTTGGGATGCTCATAGAGATAGCCTGCAAGCCACAACTCCAAAGGGTGAATGCGTGAGATATAGGAACGGTCAGCAAGGTTGAGCCGATCCGGCGCATATGTCTCGTAGAGCTTGCGCATCGCTGCATCGCCGGTGACCTTGCTGGCCGACCACCGGTTGATGAAAGCCGAAAATGCCTGAAAATCGGCCTTTGGCCGAACAGTGCGATAAGCTGCGGAGAGGCGAGACGGCACGAATTTAGCCCGCTCGGCAATATGGCGTAATATGCCCGGTCGATCGAGTTTCCTGTAATCCGGCAGGAAGCGGTCAAGAAACTGGCGTCCCTCCATATCGATGAATCGCCTGAGATATTCCTTGCGCGCCGGATGAGCGGGATCATCGAGTATCCCCTCCGTCCCCGGGATTTGGGCGATGTGATAATCGACGATGTCGCGCATGATCCGGATGAAAATGAGGTTCACGCTTTGCTGCAAGCCATAGGATACGCTCATATACCCGCCATGACGCCGGTTGAAATTGGAGAAGTGGTGGAGCCCGCCTGCGGTGAAGAAGCGTTCTCCCGAACTCGCCGAATAGCGTTTCGCCATTGCTGCTTCGAGCATTGCAGGAAGGCCCTTGTCTCCCGTATCGAGCAGCTGGCCGGCGACCCATGCGCTCAGTGGGTCGCCGTTCGCGACCATCGCCTTCAGCTGCGGGGTGGAACTCTTCCGGTGCTGTTCATAAACCGTCGAAATAATATTCAGATAAGTGATGAGCGTCCGGACCTTGGCCGTCGACCCGAGTTCCAGCTTGGTGCCGACATTGACATCGAGCGGCTGGTCGAGGCTGTCAGTCTGGACTCGCAGATAATTCGCTTTCTGCCCGCGCTCATAGAGTGTGAAGCTATAGTTCACCCGTGCCGCTTTCTTGGGCCCCTGCAGACCGAAGCCCGATAGGCCAAGAGCAGAGAGGTTTTTGGGGTCGCTCAGACGGCGGAGTATCTTCGTCGACTGCTCTTGCGCATCGGCATTCAGCGTTGTCTCTACCGTCAGGTCCAGACGGTGAAGGTCATAGAAGGACGGGACAGAGATCAGCTGCGCCAGTTCGTTCCTTATCGCCGTCGCAGCCTTCGCGGTGGCTGGCGGCAACGGCTCCGGAACCGGAGCAACCTCATTGAAATGGAGCCGCGATCTGGCTGCCGCCTCGGCAAGTTCAGCATCGACATGACCAGATGCCGACATCAGACGCAGATAGCTCTCGGTCAGTGTCTCCAGATCCTCGCGACCTTTGCCCAGATAATAGCCGGGGCGGCGTTGCGCGATGACAAGGCTGAGAACCTGCTTGAGCGCGAGCCCTTTGCTGCGAAGGTCGGCTCCGGCTTTGGCGGGGCTATTCAGCAGCCGGTTGACCTTCGCAAAATCCTCACCGTACCAAAGTTCCAGACCGTCCCCGATACCGATGACTTCACCATGCTTGGGGAAGCCGGCCAGCGGCATCATGTTCAATGCATCGACCAGAACCTGCTGACGAAATGCAGTCGTATTCGTGCCGGCATTGTATGCTCGTATGCTGGCAGATAGCATTTGTCGCAGTTTCTCGGGGCCATCGGCAGTCCGGCCTCCCGGAGAGTGACGCAACTTTTCCATCTGCGTGGCGACGGTGCTCCCGCCGGGGCTCGATCCGTCCGGGCCTCGCGAACCGAACTTGAAAAGCGCAAGTCCGAACCGTTCCCATTCAACTGCCGGATTGCGGCGTGGATATTTGGTATCGAGCAATTCGCGGTTTTCCACGAAGAGCAGGCTGGCAACCACCGGAGCGGGAACGGCCGCAT